>VTLG01015016.1_pt1 | contig 18365 bp, 8 predicted proteins | sample 4694571 | NCBI WGS metagenome assembly VTLG01 (sample SAMN12604809, study PRJNA352737) | marine metagenome | biome: ENVO:00000447; feature: ENVO:00000209|ENVO:00000569|ENVO:01000036; material: ENVO:00002151; isolation source: viral sequences binned using virsorter ... | reverse complement strand
CTGGAATTGCAGATTCTACTTCAAATTATATAAGAGTTCCAGATCACTACTGGGTAACTGGTGAGAATGTTCAATATGGTTGGCCAGGTACTGGAACTACTATGGCAATTGGTGTTGCTTCTACTAACCTTTCTGGAGTAACAACTGATAAACTTCCATCTGATTTGTATGTTGTGAAGGTGGATGATGGTAAGTTGAGATTCGCAGCTAGTGCAGAAGATGCTTTAGCTATTCAACCAAGTACTTTTGAAATTGATGCAGTTGGTGCTGGTGAATCTCACACCATTATGTCTAAGAAGCAGAATACTAAAGCATTGATTGCTATTGATAATATGATTCAATCTCCTGTAGTGGCTACAGCAGTTACCACAGCATTAGGTGAAGATATTGTTTTCCAAGAAAGATTCCTTACTACTGGAATTACTTCCTTTGCTTCTGAAGACATTATCAAGATGGATGAAGAATATATGATTATTGAGAGCATTGGTGTTGGTGCTACTTACAAGATAGAAGTTTTTAGGGGTCAATTGGGAAGTGCTATTGGCGTTCACACTTCAGGAGCCTTAATTACTAAGATATCTGGTAACTATAATATTGTTGATGGTATTCTTAATATGTCTGCTGCTCCTCATGGTAAGACTCCATTGAGTAGTACTACAAATGAGCCAGATGATAGGGATTGGGTAGGAATTACTACCAGTTCCACTTTCCAAGGTAGAACTTTCATGAGGGGTGCTGAAACTGGAACTACTCAAGAAACCTATCATGCTAACCATACTTTTGATGATATATCTAATCAATTCACTGGAATTGCATCTGACTTTATTTTGAAATCTGGTGGGTCAAATGTGACTGGATTCTCCACCGATAATGCAGTTATTTTAATTAACAGTATATTCCAAAAACCAGAAGGAGCACAATCTAATAATCCTAATGATTATACCATTACTGAATCTGCTGGAGTTTCTACAATCAGATTTAGTGGAACGGAAAGACAATATGGATATGATCCTAATAGATCCGAATATCCAAGAGGTGGAGTAATCATTTCTGTAGCATCCAGTGCTGGATTTGCTTATCAACCTCTTGTAGCAGCAGGAGCAACTTGTGATGTAGGAACTGCAGGTACTGTTACTGTTGTAAGTATTGGTAATACTGGAGCTGGATATAGATCAGGTGTTCAAACAGTTAAAGTGGGCATTCAAACAGTAAGTGTTGGATCTTCTAATCCCATTCAAATTGGAACAGCAGGAATTACTAATGGACATATTACTTCAGTTGCTATTACCACTGATCCAGTATTCTATATTCCAAGATCTGTGGCTGGAGTTGCTTATAGTTCTACAAGTGGTATAACCACAGTCACTACTAATTGGAAGCATGGATTAAATGCAGGTGATGAAGTTCTTCTTTCAGGTATAGCATTTACTTGTGAATATGCTGCTTCAGTTGCTGTAGGTATTGCAACTTATACTAACACCAGTGGTGTTATGACAGTCACTACTTCTACTGCTCATGGATTAAGTACCAGTAAGACTAAGGACTTTGTTGTCCTAACTGGGTTAGGATTCACTTGTGCTATTGATTCTGGTGTTAGCACTCATTTCTATCCAAGAGCAAAAGATCCATTCTATGATACTGCTGTTTCTATTGCTTCAACTACTGCTACCACAATTACTCTTGAGGTTGGATATGCTAATGCTGGTCAACAGTATACTCACACTTGGAAGGGTGGAACAGCAACCAATGCAGTTCAGAGTGGTGGTAATTATGGGCATAAGTTTGTAAGAGCAGTATCTAATTCTGTAAGTGCAGATTCTGGTGCTACATTTACACCAACTAATGCTGCTTATACTCCTTCTAGTGGTCTTTTAGTTCTGACTGTCCCAAGCCATGGATTGACCACTTCTAATACTATCCAATTTGCTCAAGATGCGTTGACATTTACTTGTGCAATGGATGCTAATAGAACTGATCATACTTATCCTAGAACAAGTGATCCTGTTGCTGGTATAGGAACTACTATTTCTTCAGTCACTACAGATACTATTTCACTTAATGTTGGTATTTCTACAATTGTAAATCACAGCATTACAACTGCCACTTATAATGCCTCTAGTGGTATTATGACAGTTACTATTGGGGCTCATACACTTAAAACAGGTACTAGTGTTAAGATTGCAGAAGAATCATTAACATTTGCTTGTTCTAGAGATGGATACGCTACTGATCATAAGTATCCAAGAAGAGGAGATCCTTTCTTCAATGGAATGAAGGTTCTTAATGTTAATAGTACTAGAGAATTTGAAGTTAATGTTGGAACCTCAACTGTACCAACATTCTATAAGACTGGTGGTAGAGTTCAACCTGCTATTATTGCTCCTAGACAAGGAAGCAGTAGTGGTGGAACAGGAATTGCTACAGGAGTAGATCCTGCATTTAATGGTACTCCTGTTAATAGAATTCTTAGTGATACTAAGTTTGAAGTTAATACTGGAATATCTTCTAGAGACCACCTCTATGCAAGAGGAGGAACTGTTAAGAAACCATTGGAGGTAGTAATTGATGCACCTTTAAGTTATGACAATATTCCTCTGCAGTATAGCAGCAGTTCTCAAACTGGAGCTGGTCAGAGTGCTACCGTTAACATAGTAGTTGGGCAAGGATCTAGTGTTATCAATTTCTCAATTGAAGATTATGGATTCGGTTATGGTAATGGAGAAATTCTTACAGTTCCTACTGGAGGAACCACTGGAATTCCTACAGATACTACTACTAATGTATTTGCTGACTTTGAATTAACAATTGAAGATGTTTATAGTGATAATTTCAATGGTTGGTCTCTGGGAATGTTGCAAGTGTTGGATTCTCCAGATGCTGAGTTTGATGGAACTAAAAAGACCTTTAGGCTTAATGTTAATGAGGAACCTATTTCTATTCAAGCAGCAAAAGGATCAAATATTGATGTTCAAGATACCTTGTTAGTATTCCTAAATGGAGTTCTTCAAGAACCAGGAGCTGCATATGAATTTAAGGGTGGAAGTTTGCTTACTTTCTCTGAACCTCCTAGGGGAGCAAATCTAGAGGATGGTAATGTAGCAGTAGGAGATAGTTGCAATATCTTCTTCTATAAAGGTTCTGGTGATGTAGATGTCACATTTAAAGATATTCTTGAAACAGTTAAGAAGGGAGATACATTAGATATTGATTATAGTCCTACAAAAGGTCAAACAGTAGTTCTAGATGAAGAACCTAGGGTTATTACTGGAATTAATACCATTGATACAGTGGAAACTAATTTGTATAGTGGCCTTGGTATTACTACTGATAAGTCTATTACTAGACCAGTCAAATGGTGTAGGCAGACTGTAGATATTATTTCTAATAATACCAAGATTGGAAAGGATAGACCCAAATACGAACCTCAAATTCGTCCTTCTGCATATATACTCACTTCAGTTGGATTGGGTACTACAGCAATATATGTCAATGATTTAATACCTTCATTTAATCCTAAGAATGAAATTGAAAATGAAAACCAAAGAAATGAATGGCAGAAGGTTATTACATTAAATGATGGTGATACATTGACTGGAGCTGCAGCAACTGCAAATGTATCTGCAGGGGGAACAATTTCTTCTATTGTAATTAGTAATGGTGGTATTGGATATACTGTCGCACCTATTGTCACTATTTCCAATATTGTTGGTGGTGGAGATAGTACTGGAGTTGGATTAGCAACTGCAGTTGTAAGTACTGCTGGGACTGTAAGTTCTATAGTGATCAGTTATGGTGGAACCACTACTGGATCTGCATATACTTCAACTAACCCTCCTGGAGTATTGATTGCACCACCTACTTTGCATTATGAGAAATTCACTGTAGATTCTTACAATGGTGATTCTGGTGTAATTGTTGGAGTTGGAACTACAACTTCCGGAACACAACAACAATTCTATTTTGATCTCTTTATTCCTCAAGGTTCTTATCTCAGAGATACTAATATTGTTTCTACTGCTGTTACTGTTAGTGGAATTAGTACAGATGATTACTTTATAGCTTTTGATACTAATGCATCTATTGGTAGTACATTTGCAACTGAATCTGGTGATGGAACTACTACTGTAGGAATTGGAACTACACAACTTGATGCTGTATACAGAGTTAAGAGTGTAGAAACAAGGACTATGGCTAATGTAACTGCTGGTTCTACTATAGGATTCTCTACTGATGTAAGAAGAGTATTTACTAATGTTGATAGTTATAATACTGGAATTGCTTATACTACTTCTCCTTTCATAGGACAATTTAGTTGGGGTAAGATTCAGACAGATTTGAGAGCAAAACCAAAGACATTTGATGCTCATAATATGAGTGGAATTGGAACTCCTGGAAGTGGAATATCCACCTCTAGTGTGGTTCAGAGATTCAACTCCCTTAAATATAAAGATTACACCTAATAAGTGTAATAAATAAACAAAAAGTCCCCACAATGGCAGCGATAATTACTGATCAACTTCGTATATTGAACGCTAAGAATTTTATTTCTGGTGTACAAACCAGTACTAATTCTTATTATGCGTTTATTGGACTGCCTAATCCAGCAGATAACCAATCAGATTGGGATACTAGTCCGCCTACTCCACCTGACAGTATCAATAATGCCAATGAAGATTGGGATACTATGTTGGCTGTCAAGAAGATTAATACAGCAGATGTTAGTCAAGTAGTTAATAAGAACACTTGGACATCAGGTGTTACTTATGATATGTGGAGAAATGATATCACTATTGATAATCAATCTCAACCTTCTGGTGTTGCTGATATCTATTCAGCAAAATATTATGTGATGAATGCAGATTATAGGGTTTATGTTTGTTTGTATAATAATGCTAAACCAGAAAATAATCACAGAGGAGGGCCTTCATTAGATGAACCTACTTTTACTGATTTAGAACCTAGAGCAGCAGGAACCAGTGGTGATGGTTATATATGGAAATACCTCTACACCATTAAACCAAGTCAAGCAATTAAGTTTGATTCTACAAATTATATGCCAGTTCCTAGTGAATGGTCTACTAATACTGAAGATGCAGCTGTAAGACAAAATGCAGCAACTAGTGGTCAATTAAAGATTGTAACTATTAGAGGTAGAGGGGCTGGTTTAGGGACTGCTAGATCTTATACTAATGTTCCTATTAATGGAGATGGAGCAGGAGCAAAAGCAACTGTAGTTATTAATGCAGATTCTAAAATTGATTCAGTAACAGTTTCAAATGGTGGTTCTGATTATTCTTTTGGAACTTTAGACTTAGCTGCAGGAGGACTTCCTACTCCTACTACTTGGCCAGAATTTAATGTTATTATTCCTCCTCCAGGAGGTCATGGTAAGGATATCTATCGTGAATTAGGTGCCTTTAATGTGTTGTGTTATGCACGCTTTGAAAATGATACTGAAAATCCCGATTTTGTTACTGGTCAGCAGTTTGCTAGAGTGGGATTGATAGAAAATCCTAATTTATTTAATTCTTCTAGCATATTTACAGACGATAAAGGTAGTACATCTTATGCTGTAAAACTAACTGGCGTAGGTTATAGTGAAGCCACCTTTACTGCTGACAGTGAAATTACTCAAACAGTTGGTTTGGGATCAACTGCTGTAGGAAGAGTTATTTCATATGAGCAAATTACTGGGGTATTGAAGTTATGGCAAGATAGATCTACTGCTGGATACACTACAGCAGGGATTGCAGTAACTAATCCAACTTATGGATTTACTATGAATAGATTTACTGCTGGTATTGCTACTGGTGGAAGTTATAATATTGTTCCCACTACTGGAAATACATTAGCAATTGAAACATCATTCACAGATAATAAAGTGGTAATAAATAATAGAGATTATTATCTGGGACAAGATTTTACTTTAGGTGTTGCTCAACCTGAAGTTCAGAAATATTCTGGAAATATTATTCACGTTGATAATAGACCCTCTGTTACAAGGTCATCCTCCCAAAAAGAAGACGTAAAAATTATCTTGCAGTTCTAAGAAATCATGCCACAGGAAACTAATCTTAATGTTGCTCCTTACTTTGATGACTTTGATGCGCAGAGCAATTACTATAAAGTTTTATTCAAACCAGCTTATCCAGTTCAAGCAAGAGAGTTAAATAATCTTCAGTCCATACTGCAAGATCAAGTTGAGAACGTAGGTAATCACTTCTTTAAAGAAGGTGCTAAGGTTATTCCGGGTCAAACCACTTATTTGGATACCTATTATGGTATTCAAATTGAATCTGAATTTACAGGAATTCCTGTGTCACTTTATTTGGATGAATTAGTTGGTAAACAGATTACGGGTAGAACATCAGGAATTACAGCTAAAGTTGTAAAATATATTACAGATGAAGAATCAGAAAGAAGTAATTATACACTTTACGTAGATTATATTGATTCCGCTTCAACTAATTCTTCTACTAAAGAATTTTTTGACAATGAGGTTCTTGAAGCTAATGATACTATTAGTTTTTCAAACACCTTTATATCCGCAGGAGAAGGTTTTGCTCAAACTATTACCGATGGAGCAAGTCAAATAGGATCTGCTTTTGGTGTAAGTGATGGAGTTTATTTTTTAAGGGGATATTTCGTTGATGTTTTCACTGATACTTTAATTCTTGATCAATATTCTAATTCTCCATCTTATAGAATAGGGTTTTATGTTAAAGAAGAATTAATTTCATCTGAGACTGATAATATTTTAAATGATAATGCGCAGGGATATAGTAACTTTACGGCTCCTGGTGCAGATAGACTAAAGATTTCTGCAACTCTTTCTAAAAGAGATCTTCAGGAATTTGATGATCAAAATTTTGTTCAAATAGCAGAAGTTAGAAATGGTATTCTACGTCATTTAGATAAGGGTGGTATTTTCCATACTCAACTTAGAAATGAGTTAGCTAGAAGAACATTTGATGAGTCTGGACATTATTATATAAGAGAATTTGTAACTACTTGCAAAAATAGTTTAAATAATGGATTTGGAAATAGAGGAATTTATAATGATGATCAATTAACTGATGGTGGAAGTAAGCCTAGTGATGATTTAGCTTTATATAAAATTTCTCCAGGAAAGGCTTATGTGAGAGGATATGAAATAGATAAAACTTATCCTACTTTCTTAGATGCACCAAAACCTAGAACCACTAATCTAAAAGAATCTCAAGCAGTTAATTTTGGATTTGGTCCCACTTTTAGACTTAATAGGACTACAGGTGCTGCTAATATTGGATTTGATACAACAGGAACTATTAGTTTAAGGAATGAGAGAGTTGGTGTTGGATCTATGGTGGCTCCTGGTAGTGAAATTGGAGTTGCTAGAGTTTATGACTATGCTTTAGAGTCTGGTTCTTATGATTTACCAAATCCTCTTGTCAATCAGTGGGATTTATCTTTGTTTGATGTTCAGACATATGTAGATATTAATGTAAATGATACCACTACTCAAGCTGTTCCTTGTTATGTGGAAGGACAATCTAGCGGTGCCAATGGATTTTTAAGGCATGAGGTAGTAGTTGGTACTGGATTAACTCTTTATAATGTTAAAGGTAATTTTACTATTGGAGAAAGACTTACTTTTAACGGTATATCCACTGAAGGAAGAACTTCAATAGGAGTTACTGCTCATGCGTTATCTGATATTCAGTCTGTATATCAGCAAGATACAACTAATGTAGCAGCAGCAAGAACTTTCAGCGCTGATATAATTCCTACAGCAGTTAGAGAAATTGGTATTGCATCTATTACTGTTTCAAATAGAAGTATTGCTCATATAGCTGCTAATGGTGGAGGAATTGCTACTGTTACATCCCCATCATTTACTTGGCCTGGTATTGTTACAACTGGTGATATTCTTAGTTATAGTGTTCCAGGACAACAGGAAGAATCTTTTGCTAGAGTGAATACAGTTAGTACTTATTCAATTGGAATTAGTACAGTAGCCAATGTTATTGGTATTTGCACAGGAGATCATCCTCCAGTTTCACTTACTGTCAATAATCTTAAATTACTGCAGACTAATTTAGCAGAACAAATAAATTCTGGTAATGCTGCAGATAATGAATCTTTATTCAGTATTTTCCCAATTAGAAATGTAGAATCTGTAAATTTAGTAGATTCCAATCTTGATATTAGAAAGGTATATACTGGAGTTACAGTTGACGCAAATGGGCAAAGTAGTACTTTAGCAGCAGGTGATGATGAGGTATTCTTGAGTTATGATGAAGAAAGATATGTATTTGTTCGTTCTGATGGTGGTACTGAAAATCTTACAGCTGATAAATTAGATTTTGGAACTTCTGGAAATACTGAACTTACATTTAAAGGTCTTACGAATATAACAGATCAGTCTGGATATGTTATTGCTACTTTACGTAAGAGTAAAGTTAAGTCAAAAACAAAAGTTAGAAATGTTGGTGCTAATACTTTAGTTGATAAGTCAACCAATTCTGCATCTGGTACAGCAGCTGCTGGAAGTAATTTTACTTTGAATGATGGATTGACTTTTGGTAATTATCCCTTTGGAACCAGAGTTCAAGATAAGGTTATTTCCCTCAATATTCCAGATATAATTACACTTTATGGTATTTTTGAATCTAATGATACTAGTGATCCATTACCTCCATCTATGACTGTTGGTTCTATGGATGGTCCTACTGGAACAGCTAGTGATTTAATATTGGGCGAAGAAGTAATAGGACAAGTTAGTGGGGCAAGAGCCATCTATATTAGTAAGGTATCTGATACGTCTATTAGATTCATTTATGAGAATCAAACAGTCTTTAGATCTAATGAGCTCATTAAGTTTGTTAATTCTGGAATAAGTGCTCTTTGTTCCAATCTTGACATTGGAAGTAAAAATATTACTGGAAACTTTACTTTCTCTAATGGTCAGAAAGGTTCTATCTATGATTATGCTAGGATTACAAGAAAGACAGATGCTCCTACTCCATCTAGAAAGATTAAAGCTTTCTATTTGAGTGCAAGTTATAATTCTTCTGATACTGGAGATATAACAACAGTTAATTCATATAATGAATTCAAATATGGAACTGAAATTTCGGCAGTAAAAGGAATTAGAAATACTGATATTATTGATGCACGCCCTAGAGTTAGTGATTATAGTGTAAGTGCAGGTGAAAGATCTCCTTTAGAATTCTTAGGAAGATCATTTAATGGTGGTCAACATAGTTCTAAGAATGTAATAGCAAATGATGAAACTATTATCTTAGATTATAGTTATTATCTACCCAGAATTGATAGAATTTTCTTAAATACTGAAGGATTATTTACTGTTAAGTATGGAACTCCTGGAGATAATCCTACTCCTCCAGAAGGGGTTCCTGGTGCAATAAACATTGCCAATATATTCTTACCTCCTTATCTCTTCCAAACTAGTGCTGCAGATATTAAATTTATTAATTATAAGAGATATCAGATGTCTGATATCAATAGGTTGGAGCAGAGATTGAGAAATGTTGAATATTATACATCTCTTAATAGGTTAGAACAAAGTGTTCAAAGTCTATTTGTTCCTGATGCTAATGGATTGAATAGATTTAAGAATGGATTCTTTACAGACAATTTTAATGACCTAAGTGGACAAGACTTGGGTGTTGGAATTAGAAATAGTATTGATAGAAAGAGAGGAGAACTGCGTCCTGCTCACTATACCACTGCTGTCTCTCTGGAATTGGGATCAGATGCTATTGCGGGGATTGGAACCACTGCAGTAAGTTCAGATACTAGATTTGCTAATATTCTGGGAACAGGTGTTACAAAGAGCCTCAAAAATGATGGCGATCCTTCTACTGTATTGTGCTTAGATTATACAGAACAGGATTGGTTAACTCAACCATTTGCTACTAGATCTGAGAATGTAACTCCTTTCTTAGTAAGGTTCTGGCAAGGAACTCTAGCACTTAATCCTACTGCTGATGTGTGGATTGATACTAATCAATTTGAGACTAGAGCAGTTACTATGATGGGATCTTTGGAGGGTCTTGCAGGTGCCATGAGAGTGGAATTGCAAGGTGAACCAGGATCTAGATCTGGAACAAGTCCTGTTATTTGGGGTGCATGGGAAACTACTGATGTTAATGTTGACTTCAGTTTGAATGCTGCTCAGTCTACAGAGAGTAATACATCTTGGAGACAAGGTGGTGCTGGTGATTTGGGTCTATTAGCTGCTGATGATTGGAGAGCTGATGCATGGAATGCTGATACTAACTTCCCTGAGTCTTTCCAAGTTGCAGAAGAAACATCCAATACTACCACTACTATTAGTGGCAGTGTGGGAGTAGATCTCAATCAAAGAAGAAGAGGAACTCAAAATACAGTAGTTGAGAAGATTGATACTGAATCTCTAGGATCCAGAATGGTTAGTCGTGAAATTATTCACTTCATGAGGACCCGTAATATTGAATTTAGTGGAAGAAGTCTAAAACCATATACTAGATTGTATTCTTTCTTTGATAATGTAGATGTTACTGCTTTTGTAACACCTAAACTCTTAGAAATTTCAATGGTATCTGGAACGTTCCAAGTTGGTGAAGTAGTTATAGGTAGAATGCCCTCTGATGATTTGAACATTCAAGTGTCAGGAAGGAGTTTGCCAGCAATTAATTTCTTAGTTGCTCAATCTAATCATAAGTATGGTCCATTTGATGATCCTACTGATACTTTCACCTTTAATCCATATGATAGAACAAATACTATTCCGGCTACTTACTCAGAGAGTTCTACTACTCTGAATATTGATACTGCTTCCCTAGCTGCTGAACCAACTCCAACTCAAGGTGGTTATGTAGGATCTGGAATGAGATTAGTGGGTCAAACCAGTGGTGCTCAAGCAACAATAAGTGATTTAAGATTAATAAGTGATCAATTAGGAACAGTAATAGGTTCTTACAGAGTTCCAGATTCTCAAAATACTGCTAATCCAACATTTGAAACTGGTAGAAATAGATTGAGACTTACTAGCAGTGCTACTAATACTAAAGTAAGTGGATTGTTTAGTACTGCTGCAGAAGAAACTTTCTTCTCTCAAGGTGATATTGATAATAGTGAAGAAGTTACATTATCATTAAGAAATGCAACAGTTACTGTTGATACTTCTGAGACTAATCCAAATCTTCTTCAAAACAGAACTATAGGGGATACTGCTAGTGCTAGTGCTTCCTTTACCACTGCTTCTACCGAAGATACTACATATAGGGATCCTCTTGCTCAATCCTTTGTGGTTGATGACGCTGAAGGAATCTTTGTAAGTAGTGTAGATCTGTACTTCCAGTTAGTTGATTCTACTGGTCCAGTTGAAGTAGAAATTCGTGAAGTTCAATTGGGAGTTCCTATTGATAAGAGGATAGCAGGATCTTTAGTTGTATTGGATCCTAATAATATTGTTACTTCTGATGATGCTAGCATAGCTACCAATGTTAAATTTGATTATCCCATTTATTTGAATGGTCAAAAAGAATATGCTCTTGTCATCTTGTCTAATGTCACAGATTACAAGGTATGGATTTCTCGTTTAGGTGAAATTGATGTAACAACTTTATCTGCAGGAGAATCTGGTCAGACATTAGTATCTACTCAAACAACATTAGGATCACTCTTTAAATCACAGACTGGTTCTACTTGGACTCCAAGTCAATATGAAGATCTTAAGTTTACACTTAATCGTGCCAACTTTGTTCCTTCAGGTGATGTTCAGTTCTTTAATCCTACTAATAATGTTGAATTAGAGCAGATTAAGGAAAATGGAATAACTGCATATTCTAATGATATTAGGGTAGGACTTGGTACTACTGTAGCAGATAATGGATTGGTTGCTGGATGTAAGGTTACTCAGCAAAATACTACAGCAGAAGGTATATTTGTTGGATATGGTGGATCAGCAACTGGTGCTTTAACATTAACTAATACTGGTATTGGTTATACTCCTCTTGCTGCTGGTCAATCTTATGATGCTGTTTCTCTGACTACTCTTACTGGAAATGGTATAAATGCTACAGCCAATATAACTATTGAAAATGGAGTAGCAATTGCTGCTACTATCAATGCTGGTGGTAAGGGTTATGCTGTGGGTGATCTATTAACAGCAACTTCAATTGGATCAACTACTACTGGTTCTGGATTAAAACTTTCAGTTACTGAGCTTCAAGGACAAAATGAATTAAGATTAGTAGGTGTACAAGGTGAATTTACTACAGTATCTGCAGATTATCTTAAGTATGAGAATACTAGTGGAATTACTACTATTCTAAACTATTCAGTTGGACCTTCTGGAACGGTTATTCCAGAATCACCTATTAGAACTGAAAATGATGGAATTCATATGAAGATATTCCATAGAAATCATGGAATGTATTCTGATGGTAACGTAGTTACTTTAAAGGATGTTGCTTCTGATGTTAGCCCATCTACTTTAAGTGTTACTATTTTAAGTAGCTCCACAGCAGATATTAGTATTGGTTCTACTGCCAATTATGGGCAATTTGAAAATATCTCAGTTGGATCAACTAATCCAGGATTTATTAAGATTGGTGAGGAAATTATCAAATATACTGGAGTTTCTGGAGCTACTTTAACTGGAATTAGTAGAGCACAAGATAGCACTATTGCTGCAAATCATGATCAAAGTGATCAAGTTTATAAGTATGAATTAGATGGAGTTTCTCTCAGAAGAATTAATACAAATCATAATTTAAATGAAGCAACTGTGAGTGATCCACTTACTCTGGATACTTATTATGTTAAGATTGATATGTCTTCTAATGGTGAGAACAGAACCGGAGCTGCTGGTAGTTTACCAACCCTTCACTTTAATTCTACCAAGTCTGTTGGTGGAGTTAATGCTAGTGCAACCTATAACATCCCATTTGAGGAAGTAATACCAACATTTAATGCTATTACTCCAGCTGATACAAATATTGATGCTTCAATAAGAACAGTTACTGGTACTAGTATTGATGGAACTGAATCTTCCTTTGTAGATAAGGGATATCAAGATATTACTATTAACAGACCTAATTACTTTGATTCTCCAAGAATTGTTGCTTCTAGAATTAATGAAGAAACTTATCTGTCTGCATTACCTGGTAATAAGTCTCTTGCTTTGAATTTGAATTTAACTACAGATAATCCCAAATTAACTCCAATGGTTGATTTGGATCAATCTTCAGTTAAGTTTGTTTCTAATAGAATTAATTCTCCAATAAGCAATTTTGCCACCAATTATCAAGTTGATACAGTGGTTGATGATCCTTGCAGGTTCTTCTATATTACTAACAATATTAATTTAGAGAATCCTTCTACATCATTAAAAGTTATTTTAGATGGTTATGTAAGTACTGATTCTGATTTAAGGGTATTCTATGCTCTTAATCAAGATGCTAATGTAAGTGAAGCAATCTTTACTCCTTTCCCTGGATATAGTAACAGGGATCAAACAGGAAAGATTATTAATCTTGCTGATAGTGATGGAACATCAGATAAGTCTATTCAGAAAGTAGATTCTTATCAACCAGTACCTTTGTCACAGATGTTCCAAGAATATCAATATACTGTGGATAGACTTCCACCATTTAGCTCCTTTAGAATCAAGATTATTGGAACTAGTACTAATAGTGCTTTCGTTCCTAGAGTGAAAGCTCTTAGGGTCCTTGCTTTAGCATAATGACATTATATCGAGTCAAGGACCATGATGGTCTTTATAAAGATAGTTCCACAGGAGCTGTTATTAATAAAGATAATAATGGTTATCAACAGTATATGGAAAATAGGAATAAAATGCTTTCTGATAAAGAAAGATTAGATTCTCTTGAAAATGATATACATGATATTAAGACCATGCTTAAAACTTTTTTAGAGGCAAATGGCTAATAAAAACATTACTTTTGATCCGAATGCTGGAGTGGCATATGGTGCTAACTTAACTATTAATACGGGAGCAACTTTTCAAGAGACTTTTAAAGTTAGAAATACAGATAAGACCAATTTTGATTTTACTGATTATAGTGGATCTTCTCAGATGAGGAAGAGTACTGGTACTGGATCTACTACTGTAGCAGCAGCCACTTTCACTGTAGGATTTACAAGTGCTGCAGCAGGAGAATTTAAACTTACATTAGATGCTGATGGTACTAACGACTTGGCTGGTGGAAGATATGATTATGATGTATTAGTTAAAGCAGGTGGTGCGGATGATACTGTTCTTAATACCAGTATTGCTGTAGGTCAAACTGCAAGTGTAGGAGTTGTTACCTTCACTCTTAATAAAGTAACAAGTGTAGCAGTTGGTGATTCAATGTCAGTGGGAGCAGCACTTACTAATATTTACGTCTCAGGTGTTTCTGTAGATGCTAGTACTGTAACCATTGGGTCTGCTCATACTTATTCAGATCAAGTAGCAGCAGGAACTGCAGTTACTTTTACAAGAGCGGGGACAGCAGCATCAACCTATAGGATTGCCTCAGGCAATGTGTTAGTTCTATCAGGAGTTTCTTCTGCACCATCCTAAATATATCAAAGGATACCTGTGTTAAATGGCGCAACCTACCACACGAACCGAATTTAAAGACTATGTACTGAGGAGATTAGGTGCCCCTGTCATAGAAGTTAACCTTGCGTCGGAACAATGTGAGGATTTAATTGATGATGCCTTGCAACTATTCTATGAGAGGCATTTTGACGGTGTTTCACGGTGTTATTTAAAATATAAAATAACTCAGGATGATAAGGATAGAGGTAGAGGACGTCCTCCTGGTGCAAGTCCTGCAGGTACTCAGACTGGTATAACCACTACTACTGTTACTGAAAGTATGCCTACTAAAGGTAGTACAGAATTTTCATGGTATGAAAACAGTAATTATATTCCAGTTCCTCCTCATATTATAGGGGTGGAAAAAGTAATGCAGTGGGATAACGCTCAATCCATAAGCGTTAGCAATATGTTTAGTTTTAAATATCAGTTATTTTTAAATGATATTTACTATTGGGGTCAAACTGATTTATTGTCATATTCTATGGCAATGAGTTATTTGGAAACAATGAATTTCCTTTTGAATACTCATAAACAAATGAGATTTAATCAAAGACAAGATAGATTATATTTGGATGTTGATTGGGATACTTTTGAAGTAGGTGATTTTATAATTATGGATTGTTGGAGAACTGTAGATCCAACTGATTATCCAAGAGTTTGGAATGATTCCTTCTTGAAACCATATGCTACTGCATTGTTTAAAAAACAATGGGGTCAAAATCTTATTAAATTCCAAGGTGTTAAACTTCCAGGAGGTATTGAGTTTAATGGAAGACAACTTTATGATGATGGGCAAAGAGAAATTGATGAGATTAAACAAAGTATGCTCAGTACTTATGAACTTCCACCTTTAGATATGATAGGTTAGTGCAATGGTACTTAATCCATACTTCCTCAATGGTTCCACAGCTGAACAAGATTTACTGCAAAATCTTATAGATGAGCAGTTGAAGATGTATGGCGTCGATGTATATTATATGCCTCGAAAATATGTTTCTAAAACTACGGTTATAAAAGAAGTTATTGAGTCAAAATTTGATGATGCTTATCCCCTTGAAGCATATGTGGATAATTATGAAGGTTATGGTGGTCAAGGAACTATCCTTTCAAAATTTGGAATTCAAGAGCAAGATGATCTTACTCTGATTATTTCTAGCGATAGATGGCAAACTTATATTCAACCTTTAATTAAAAATTTACCTAATATTGAATTAGCAACTAGACCTAAAGAAGGAGATCTTATATATTTTCCTTTAGGTGATAGATTGTTTGAAATTAAGTATGTAGAGCATGAGCAACCTTTTTATCAACTAAAAAAGAATTATGTTTATCAACTAAGATGTGAACTTTACAGATATGAGGATGAGGTTATTGATACTGGAATTGATACTATTGATGATGAAATAGAACAACTAGGTTATATTCAAACTCTTACATTGATAGGATCAGCTACTACTGCTGCAGCATCTGTTTCTATTGCAAGTAGTGGTGCTATTAATAAACTTACCATTACTGATATGGGTGGTGGTTATACTATGCCACCTATTATTGGATTCTCTTCTGCACCAGCTGGAGGAACTACTGCTGCTGGTATTGCTTCTGTGACTACAGATTATGTTGGTTGTGATGGATTGAAGGGTGGAAAAATTGCAGCTATTCTCCTTACTAATGCAGGTGCTGGATATACAGAAGCTCCTATAATAACCATTCAAGGTGGAGGTGGTGCAGGAGCTGCAGCAACAGTTGGAATTGCTACAACCTTAGGAGCAGTTCAAACTATTAGTATTGCAAGTACTGTTGGTTCTGGGTATACTGCCAATCCATCTATTTCCTTTGGTGCTCCTGGACTGGGAATCACTAATGCTTATGGTATAGCTCATGTCAATTCTGCAGGTATATTAACCACAGCATATATTATTGAGCCTGGAGTTGGATATACTGCTGCGCCAATTGCTACTATTACTCCTCCTGCTGGTTTAGGTGCCACTATGGGACAAGGAACCTTCCTATTTAATGAAGTGGTTAAGGGAATTGATAGTGGAACTGAAGCACGCGTGAAAGAATGGGATGCTGATAATAATACTCTTGAAATTTCAATTGTTGATGGAGTATATGGTGCTGGAGAAGTAGTAATTGGTCAATCTTCTGGAGCAACATATACAATTAGAACAGTTAATACTGATGATGTTGTAGATCCATTTGCAGATAATGATGTAATTGAGAGCAATGCAGATGATATTATAGACTTTACTGATACTAATCCTTTTGGAATGCCTTAATTAGAAAAGTGTTAAATAGTACTATATCCCTATAGTAGGACAATGTTTGAGTATTTTTATAACGAGGTCTTTAGATCCGTTATTATAGCTTTTGGTTCTCTTTTCAATGGATTGGAAATCAAGCATAAGAATGGTGATGAGACTGTAAGTATCATCAAAGTTCCTCTCGCTTATGGTCCCACTCAAAAGTTTCTTGCTAGATTACAACAGCAAGCTGATTTAAATAAACCCATTCAGATGTCTCTTCCTAGAATGTCATTTGAATTTCTGGGTGTGCAATATGATCCTACTAGAAAATCCACTCAAACTCAGTCTTTTTATATAACTGATCCAACTGATGGGACTAAAGTTAAAAAAGCATATTTACCAGTTCCATATAATATGCAACTTGAATTAAGCGTCATGACTAAATTAAATGATGATGCTTTACAGATTGTTGAACAGATTTTACCTTATTTTCAACCAGCCTATCAAATTCCTATTAAATTTTTGAGTGGATTGAATGATAAAAAAGATGTTGCTATTCAACTTGACAACATAACCATGGAAGATGATTATGAAGGTAATTTTGACACTAGAAGAGCACTTATCTATACCTTAAGATTTACTGCTAAGACTTATCTATATGGTCCTATCAGTGATGTTTCTCAGGATGTTATTAAGAAGGTTCAAGTTGGTTACGTTGCTGGAGAAAGAGGAACAGGTACATACACTAGAGATGTTACTTATAGTGTTACACCTAAAGCCACTAAAGATTATGATGGAGACGACAAGACTTATGTTACTGAGAATGTAGATAGAACAGAAACTGTAATTACAGTGGCCAATGCTGAGGCACTCACAGTTAATACTAATATCTACGTTGGTCAGGAGAATATTTACATTGATAAGATCTCTGGCAATGATTTGACAGTTAAGAGAGGTCAATATAATACTGCTCCTCAAGAACATGTTTCTGGTGCTAAAGTTTATGAGATCACTAGTGCTGATGCAGATCTTATTGAGGTCGGTGATGATTTTGGATTTGATGGAAATGTATTTTGAGGAATGACTTATGCATGATGTTACTGATGTTGTAGTAGATCAAACTGAGTCTGTTGGAATACAAAAACCCGATAGACTAGTTAAAGACGATATAGAAAAGGATTATGAATATACAAGAGGAAATTTATACTCTATCATTGAAAAAGGACAAGAAGCAATTAATGGAATTCTTGAACTTGCTCAAGAGAGTGAAATGCCAAGAGCATATGAAGTTGCTGGACAATTAATTAAGAGTGTTTCTGATGCAACTGATAAGTTAATGGATCTTCAGAAAAAACTGAAAGATGTAAATGAAGAGAAAGAATCTAAAGGTCCAACTACAGTCAATAATGCTTTATTTGTAGGATCTACTGCAGAATTACAAAAATTGTTGAAAGGTCAAAATACATCTAAATAGTGTGGGGAGAGAAATCCCAAAGTACTTTAGATACTCATACTAT
>VTLG01009818.1_pt1 | contig 18367 bp, 27 predicted proteins | sample 4694571 | NCBI WGS metagenome assembly VTLG01 (sample SAMN12604809, study PRJNA352737) | marine metagenome | biome: ENVO:00000447; feature: ENVO:00000209|ENVO:00000569|ENVO:01000036; material: ENVO:00002151; isolation source: viral sequences binned using virsorter ... | reverse complement strand
AAGAACATCGGAATTGTCCGTGCTACTAACGTAAGTAACCAAGATTAATCATGGCTTCTATTTTTGAAATTGGTGCTGGTAGTTTAATCGGCCCAACAGACGGTGGTACTGTAACTCAGGCTACTAATAAATCAACAGGTGTAACTCTTAATACTGAGAGTGGACAGATCACAATGAACAACGCTGCATTAGCAGATGCTGCTGAAGTATCTTTCACAGTTACTAACAGCAAAGTCGCTGCAACAGATGTTGTCGTTGCTTGTCATGGTTCTGCTGGAACTGCTGGTGCTTATATCGTAAGTGCTAACGGTATCGCTGCTGGATCATTCAAGATCACAGTTTCCAACGTATCAGGTGGATCTTTAAGTGAAGCTATCGTTATTAACTATGTTGCTCTAAAGGGAGCATCTAGCTAAATGGGAATGTACGCTTTTAGGCGTATGAGAGCGAGGAATGAGGCTGCTGTAAAGGCAGCTTCATTAACTCCAACTCTTGAAAAGCCAAAACCAAAACCAAAGCCCAAAAAGGTGAAACTAAATGGCGATAACTCTTGATGCAACTGTTGGTGGTGCTAACGCAAACACTTATATAACTCTTGCTGATGCAAACTCTTTTATTGAGGGTTTAGTCCTCAGTGATGATGCAGCTGCATGGGATGGGTCAAGCAACGACAATAAAAACCGTGCATTGTTTACGGCTGCACAGAGGATTGATCGTGAAAAGTTCTTGGGGGCTAGGGTAGACGATACCCAGGCACTTGAATGGCCTCGTTCTGGTGTTCGTAAGCCAGATACTTATACAAACCTTTATGGCTTATCTTTTCCAAATAGATTAGTTGCTGATTATTATACCGATACTGAAATCCCAGATCGTGTAAAAAATGCACAGGTTATTTTGGCGGTATATCTCAACAACAATAGGAACGGGTTAGAGTTAAGTGGTCTGGAAGATTTTGAAACAGTTAGTATTGGTAATATAAATGCAACCCCAAGATTTTATGGGGCAGTAGGTATTGATCGAATCCCACCGATAGTTGATCATTACTTGATGGGTATTAGAATAGGTGGAAGAGCAAACTTACAAATCAAGAGGTCTTAAAATGGGTTACGATTATCCAGCAGCAATTATTATTACAGATACAAACGCCCACACAGGCAGATTTGGTAAAGTTCATGCCTTATCAAATTCTGAGGCAACTTTCGTTGCTGAGAACATAACAGAGAATGGCTCTTCAACTATTAATGGAATTGATATGAAGGCATCTTCAGAAGTTTGTGGTGTTATTACAAGCATCACGCTTGCTAGTGGTCAGGTTATCGCTTATTACTTATGAGTCTTGCTAACGCCCTAAAAAAAGCAGCATCAAAAACTCTAAGTAAACTTGGTGGGGATGTAACTATCAGAAAAGTAACGGCTGGTAGTTATAACACAACCACTGGAGCTATTACAGAATCTACATCTGATACTACCGTCAAAGGTGCGTTAACAAATGTAAACCGATCAGAAGTTAATGATCTGATTGAATCCCAGGATAAAAGATTAACAATATCAGCAGGGGATTTAACATTTGCCCCAACGACAAAAGATCGAGTTGTTATAAGCAGTGTTGAGTTTAAAATTATTCAAGTTATAACTAATGAGCAAAATAATACGGCTGTAAGTTTTGATCTTATCTTGAGGTAGTTATGGTTAGAAAAATAAAACTAACAGAAATAAATAATTTTTTTGAAGAGGATGTTGTTGACCTTGTAGCTGCTACAACTCTTGAGTGGACAGCAAGAGTAAAAAAAGCAACTCCAGTTTTTTCTTTAGATAACTATTCTGATCTAGAGTCTATACCCAATTTTTTTACGCTGCCAAATGGTCAAGTAGTACCTTTTAAAAAATCTTTATTAGATCGTGGAACCGGTAGCGAACTTCGTGAAGCATGGCAAACGGACATTAAAAAATTTAAGGGAACTATCTCAAATAATAAACCTTACGCAGAACCAGTTTGTTATGGCACTAACTTGCCACCATCATGGGGTGGTACATATAGAACTAGACAACAAACAGTTCCTGGTTTTCCTGAACTTATTGGAAAAGAACTTGAAAACTGGATGAAAAATCAATTTGGGAGGAATTAAATGGCTGCTGTAGATTTAAATACCATCAGATCCACGATAGAAGCAAGATTAGCTACAGAACTTGCATCAAGCCCTGCAATACCTGTTGTCTTTAACAACATGGCGTTTGATTCCACAACAGAAGATACTTTTGTTCAATGCCAGACAAGTTTTGGCTCTGGTAGTTACTTAACTATGGGTGGATCTGCTAACTCTACAAATAGTGTTGTTGGTTTACTTCTAATAAATATATTTACAGAAGAAGGAATTGGTTCAGGGTCTAATTACACAATTGGCAAAAGGTTGCGTGACCTTTACAATAATATTACAGTTTCAAATGTTATTTTTGATTCACCTGTTGGCCCTGAAGTATTAACATCAAGTCCAGAAGGTAAATTCCAAACACAAATCAGAATTACATTTGAAATATATGAGGATCTTTAAATGGAAATAACAGAGGCAATGCTTGATGCTATTGAAGCTGTGAAAGGTAGGCGTGACCCTGCTTATTGGGATGGTCGCTGCAGACGGTATATGGAAAAGCAAGAAAATTTAAAAAAAGCTGTAAAAAAGCCTAAAAAAGGTTAATATAAAATAAATACTTTCTTTTGTTATGGCTATCAAGGGTGATGTCGGGAAAATTATGTTTGAAAACGCTGGCGGTACAGAAGCTGACGTTGGTCAAACAAGGTCTTGGTCTTTGTCTATAACAAAGGACACGATGGAGACAACAAAACAAGGCGATACATTTAAAACAAATATTGGCGGTTTAATACAGGGTGAAGGTTCAGCAGAACTTTTATATGCCCCTAGTGAAACTGGAGCAGGTTACACAACATTTATTGATGATGTGTTAACAACAGGCGATAACGCTGACGCATTATTTGAATTATTTCCTGATAAAGACACTTCAGCAAAGAAAATTAGTTTTGCTGGAATTATTACTTCTGCTGAATATGGTGCAACCCTTGGTGAAGTTCAAGTAATTAATATCAATTTCATTACAAGTGGTACTATAACTTCAGCTATATAGTACATTTTAAATAACTAACCCCAAATAAACATGGCAGTAAAAAGAAATGTAGATCTCATCACTGAGGCTTTCAGTGATGTAATGACTGCAAGAAGAAAGTATGTATTAAACAAACCAGATGGCTCATTATTAAAAGAATTATATTTTCCACCACTTACAAGGCACGATAGAATACAAGCACAAAACTCAGCTGGTACTGATGAGGCTTTAGCAATATCAACTAAACTTCTTTGTCAGCTTGCAGAGAATGAGGATGGAACCAAGGCTTTTGCTGCGGCTGATGCTGAAAACCTAAAAAGGTTTTTACCAGAGACTGTTTTAAATGAACTTGAATTATTCATGATGGATATTCAAACTAATTTAGATACAGCAAAAAACGAATAAGGCGAGATAATTGGCTTAATTTTGAATTTTTTCTCGCAACAGAATTAGGTAAAACATTAATTGAATTAAGAAAAAGTATTACGGAAGAAGAGCTTATTTATTGGGCTGCATATTATGAAGTTAAAAATGAAAGGCATGAAAGAGAAATGCAGCGACAAAAGGCCAAATCAAGGTAATATATAATAAAGGTTATTTGTATTTGTGGCACAATCAATAGTCAAATTAATAGTTGATGCTCAAAATGCGATAGTACCATTACAGCGTGTTAACAAACAAACAGAACTATTAAGTACTAATACAAATAAATTAAAAGGGCGTTTAGACAAATCAAGTAGGTCATTAAGAGATACTGGAAGGTCAGCAAAAACCGCAGCAGCTGGTTTTGGAACTTTAACAAAATCAATAGCTCCATTACTTAAAGCATTAGCTGTAATAGGTACTGCAAGATTTGTGTTATTTCAGACAGCACAACTTGAAACCCAGACTAAAGCTTTAGAAGTATTAACAGGAAGTGCTGAAAAAGCACAAAAAATAGTTCAAGAAATAAAAGAATTTGGGGCTGTAACTCCCTTCAAATCTTCTGAATTAATAGAAGTTACGAAAAGAATGAAAGCTTTTGGCTTTGAGACAGAAGAGGTAGTTGATATAACAAAAAGAATTGCAGACATCGCTGGTACTGCAGGTGCAGATATTAATAATGTCGCACTGGCAATAGGTAAGGTACAGGCTAAAAATAAATTTATGCAAGAAGAAAATATTATGTTATTGGAAAAAGGAATAAATGTCACAAAAGACCTAGAAGTTATTACAGGTTTAACAGGTGAAGCATTAGCTGATGCTATGAGTAAAGGTGAAATTGGGGCAGATAAATTTGTAGAAGCTATAGTAAGGGCCACAAGTAAAGGCGGTCAATTTTTTGAAGGTGCCTCAAAACAAAGTGATACTTTGGCTGGTAAATTTAGTACTTTTCAGGATAATGTCGAAACTTTTGCACAGAATTTAGGAAAGTTATTTGAAGAACCTTTGAAGGATATTCTTGATATGTTAAATAAAGTGGCCGGTGAATTTAATAAAATTTTTGCACTTTTGACTGATGCAAATATTGGGGCATCTAATAAGGCTGTAGGTGCTGCTGCTTTTAAATCACGTTTTGGGATGCAATCTGAAGCTGTCGAAGAAATTACAAAGGCAGTTGAATTATTAGACCCAACTTTTGTAAAAACTGAAGAAGATGCTGCAAAACTATTTGCACAATTAGATAGAATTTCAAAAGTAATGAAACTGGTACGAGGTCCAGATAGTGCGAAGGTTTTGGATGCACGAGGGTTACTTGATCCGCTTATTGAGGCAGGTAACCAAATGGATGATATAAGAGGTAAAGTAAACGCAACACTTGCGGCTCAAAAGAAAGTAACACAAGAAGTAGGGGACACAAATAAAAAAACAGAAGGAATTAAACAAGAAATAGAAGGCACATCTTTTGCTTTTGAAACTGCCTTTACTAATGCAAACTTATTTAATGAATCTTTAGGTCAAACTGACATTTTCATGGATTCAATTAATAATGAAGCAAATTCTTTTTCAACGGCATTAATTAACGCAACTTCTGATGCGGATAAACTAAAAGAGAAATTTATGGAAATAGGCCAGGGGATAGAAGAGGGGATTGTTTCTGGCCTTACTGATGCAGTGATGGGAACAAAAAGTCTGGCTGAAGCTGCCACCGGTGTTTTAAATCAGCTAAAAAGACAATTGGTTGAACTTGCAATACAACGTGCGGTATCTGGTATTGGTAATTTCTTTGGGAAAGCATTAGGTGGAATTTTTAGCAGAGGCGGTGGCGGTGGCGGTGGCCTTGTACCTTACATGGAGGGTTTAGGTGGAAAAGGTTTTGCAAATGGCGGTAGGCCACCTGTAGGAAAGGCTTCCCTTGTAGGAGAAAAAGGCCCAGAGTTGTTTATTCCTTCCACTGCTGGCACTATTATCCCAAATAATCAATTAGGTGGTGGTGTAGTTAACAACGTTACAATAAATGTAGATGCATCTGGGACAGATGTGGAAGGCGACACAGGTCAGGCAAATGAATTTGGTAATGTATTAGCAGCTGCAATACAAGTTGAATTAATTAATCAAAAACGTGCTGGCGGTTTACTATCTAACGCATAATTATGGCATCATTTCCAACTACAGTAAAACCTATTTATGGCATGACAAAAAGAAGTCAGCCAAACATCAAGAAAGTTCGATTTGCAGATGGTTTTGAACAGCGTCAATTAATAGGTATTGCGGCACATCAAAATCCAAAAATTTATAATTTAACTTTTGCAAATATTACCGAAGCTCAGAGTGATGAAATCACATACTTTTTAAATGAGAGGGCATTAGATCAGGAATCCTTTACATTTACACCGGAAGGTGAGGCCTCTACAAAAACAGGTACTTATAGTCAAAGCGGCACAACAATAACTATTACTATTACTGACCATCAATTATTTGCTAATGATTCGATTACTGTAGATTTTACTTCTGGTAGTGCTACCGATGGTACATTTTCTGTTGTTTCTTTGACTGATGCAAATACCTTTGTGATTACGGCTGGAAGCAGTGCCACAACTTCTGGAAATGTATCAGTGACAAAGTCAGGAACATCAAATTTTGTTTGCCAAAGGTGGCAAAAAAGAATTACTTATAATGGTAGGGCATCAATAAGTGCAACATTTAGGGAGGTATTTGAACCATAATGGCTATACCTACAGAAGAGCTACAAAAAGTAAATCCTAGTGCAAAGATTGAATTGTTTGAAATACATTTAGTTGCGGCATTACATGGTAGTACTGACGTAAGTAGGTTTCATAATGGGATAAATATGAATACGACATACAATGTTGTTTTTCAAGGTAATACTTATACACGCATACCAATAGAGGCTAATGGATTTGAATATCAAGCAACCAGAACATCTAGACCAAGACCAACTGTAAGAATAAGTAATATCTTATCTACTGTTACTGCATTAATGACACAGGCAAACCTAACCACACCTAAAAATGATTTAAATGGTGCTAAATTTATTAGAAAGGTTACGATGTTGCGTTATTTAGATAATGCCAATTTTGAGTCAGGAACAAATCCATACGGAACACCTGCCAATAATACATACGAAAATCAAACATTTTTTATTGATAGAAAAACTATAGAAAGTAAAAATTTTGTAGAATTTGAATGCAGTTCTTCTTTAGACTTGCAAAATCGTAATGCACCTAAGAGAATAATTACAAGAAAAGATTTCCCTTCTGTTGGTACGTTCGCATGAATAATTGGCAAGAAGAAGCTTTACATCACGCAAAGGTTTCTTTACCAGAAGAATCTTGTGGTCTTGTTATAGATGTAGATAATAGAATAGAATATTTTCCTTGTAAAAACATTGCTATAGAAGGTGCAAATAGCTTCACAATAGATCCCGAAGATTGGGCAAAGGCAGAAGAAACTGGAACTGTATTACATATATGCCACTCTCACCCAAATGGAGATTTAACTGCATCAGAAGAAGATATAAAAAATTGTAATTTTATTGGTTTATCATGGTTTATCTTTGATCCAGAAAATGATGAATGTGTAGAACTTAAACCAGAAGAACATAAACCAATGCTTACAAAGGATAAATTTATTGATAGAGAAAGAACAGGAGAAGAACAAGGTTTACGCAAAATAAAAGTATATGGAAGATTAGCAGAACTTGTCGGATGGCACGTTAATTATGCCGATGTAAAAAATATGAAGGATGTTTATAAATATCTTGTTTGTAATTATCCAGAAATAGAACCACATTTAAAACAAAATATGTACAGGATCACTATAAATAATGATGTTGTTAAAACAGAAGAAGATTTATTAGTACATAGTGAAGGGGAAATCAGAATGATTCCTATAGTTTCCGGTGCATGGTTTTTCTTGGCTGCTGCATTTATTGGGGCTGGTGCTGCTGTAACTGCTGCTGCTACGGCTGGCACTATTTTGGCAACTATTGGAACTGCACTATTAACAACCGGTGTATCAATGGCTATAACCGGTGTGACAAATATGCTGTTTCCACAACAACAACCAGAGATAGGTGATGTTAATACTGGATTAAGTGAGACAGATGCAAGAGTAAACTATTCATTCAGCGGCATCCAGAACGTCAGCCGTAGTGGTGTTTGCATACCATTAATATATGGAGAGGTATTTTGCGGCTCTATAGTTGTCTCGTCTGGAACTGATACTGCCCCTGTATATAAGGATTAATTATGACAATTCCAAGTGATATTAATGATGCTAACAGCCTAAGATTTAGGCGAAACGATAGAGAAGGACAGACAGCACTTCGTTATTATGACTCTGAAATGAAAGAAGGCGAGATTGGTTCTCGTCAGTTTGTCACTTTAGTAGATGTTATTGCAGAAGGAGAGATTGCAGGGTTTCCATCTGCTATAGCTGCTGGTCATACACAAGGCACAAATGATTACAACACTACTAGTTTAAAAGATGTATTTTTAAATAATACACAAGTTTTAAAACAGTCAGCACCGAATACAGATCCCGAAGATTCTGATTTTAATTTTGGTACGGCTGATTCAAACCGACCAAGATTCATCCCACGTTTTGGGACTTCAGATCAAACAAAAATACCAGGGTTAAAAGAAACAGAAAGAGATAGATCTATAGGGGTTACTGTCACAGTTGCAAGTCCACAAGTAGTAACAATTACAGATACATCTACAGAGGGAATAAGAGTTACTATAGGTTTTCCTAGAATACAAAAAATAGAAGATGACGGTAATATTTCTGGTACAACAGTGCAATATCAAATATCAGTCAAAGATCAAGCTAATACAATACTTAAACAAATAAACGGAAGCGGTAATTTAACAGGATTAGATCGTACTATACATACTGGAGGAGGTTCTGTATCGGGCAAAAGTACATCTCCATATTTTAAAGATCATATAATATTTTTTCCTGATGATATAGAAAGTTCTGACTTCCCTTTAACAGTTACAGTTTCAAGAATCACAGCAGATAGTACAGATGTTAAATTAAGCAATGCTTTTGAATTAACTACAATAACTGAACTAGTTTTTGATCCTACTGCATTTCCAAATACTGCCGTAAGTGCTGTTAGGTTTGATTCGGAAATCTTCAGATCTATACCACAACGTACATATAGGGTCAGAGGCCGCCTTGTTAAAATTCCGCATAATTCAACAGTAAGATCAGATGGTTCTTTATCTTTCAGTGGTTCTTTTAACGGTACATTAAAAACAGCGAAAGAATACTGTAACGATCCAGCTTGGGTTCTGTATGACATTATTACAGAAACTAGAGCAGGGTTTGGTGATTTTGTAACTGAGGATGAAGTGGATAAATATGCCTTTTATGATGCCTCTGTTTATAACTCAGAACTTATTGATAATGGACAAGGTGGTACATCGCCTAGATTTAGTTGCAATATCGTTATACAAAGCAGCCATGAAGCATATACATTATTGAACAAAATTGCATCAATAATGAGAGCTAGTTTATTTTTTGAGGATGGTAAAATTACCCTTACGCAAGATAGACCCACTACAAGTTCTTATTTCTTTTCATATGCAAATGTTACAGAGGATGGTTTTGTCTACAATAATGCAAGTCAATCTACAAGAGATACAGTTATTAATGTTAAATATTTTCAGAATGAAACTAGAACATATGAATATGAAACTGTAGAAGATACATCTACAAATCAATCTAAATATGGTGTTGTTGTAAAAAATATAGAAGCAATAGGTTGTAGTGATCAGGCACAGGCACGAAGAATGGGGTTGTGGCATCTATATACACAAAACAATGAAACTGAAACAGTTGCTTTTACCACAACAGCAGATGCAGGTTCATTAATAAGACCAGGTAATATAATTACAATACAAGATCCTGTGCGTAGTGGTTTAAGAAGGTCAGGCAGAATATCGGCAGCAACAACAACACAAATAACAGTAGATAATACAAAAGATTTACCTACAACACCATCTACAGGTGATGAATTATCAGTAATTCTTACAGACGGCAGTTTAGAGACTAAAACAATATCAACTATCAGTTCAAATGTCATTACTGTTAATAGTGCTTACACTTCAGCACCACAGGCTAACAGTGTTTGGTTATTTGTAAGGGCAACAGTTGAGACAGAAGATTTTAGAGTTTTATCAGTTAAGGAAGATAACAATACATTTACTATCTCTGCAATGTTTCATAATTCTAATAAATATGCTTTTGTAGAGGATGGTGCGGCTATAACAATACCTGTCATAACACCTCTTATAGAACCAAAACCAGCACCAAGTAACATTGCAGGTGATGAGAGGATTATTGTTCTTGGTGATAGAGCAGTTAGTAAGTTAATTGTTTCATGGCAGCCAGTAGCAGGTGTATCACAATATTCTGTAAAACATAAATTTAATGATGGTAGTTTTCAGACAACTATTGTACAGAGTCCTATTTTTGAAATATTTGACACTGAATTAGGTACATATGAATTTGAGGTATATAGTTATAATGCTCGTTTTGAGCCTAGTATTGAACCTACTACATTAACTTTTGTAGCGGAAGGAAAAACAGCAGTACCAGAAGATGTCCAAAATGTAAGAATTGAACCTCTATCAGATGAATTTGTAAGATTACGTTTTGATAAATCTACATCTGTGGATGTGGTGCATGGCGGAAACGTGGTGATTCGGAGTTCTAATCTTACATCCGGTGCAACTTTTACAAATGCTGTTGATGTTCTGCCCGAACTTTCTGGGAACGTCAGTGAGTCGATTGTTCCAAATATTGTAAACGGGACATACTTGTTAAAATTCAGAGACGATGGAGGCCGCTTAAGTTCTGGTGATGCTTCTGTTGTCGTGGTTGGAACAGTACCAAATACATTACCAAAACTTACAGTTTTAGAAGATAGAGAAGATACAGACACCCCTCCTTTTGGTGGAACAAAAGTTGACTGTTTTTATAGTGATGATGTAAATGGTCTTGTTTTAGGTTCACTTGTAACTCTTGATGATGAAGCAGACTTTGACAGTATTGCAGACTTTGACTTTATTGGTGCTGTAGATATAACAGGCGGTTCTTATGATTTTGCTAATACTTTAGATTTGGGAGGCAAACAGCCACTAAGATTGCGAAGACATTTTGTAACGCAAGGTTTTTACCCTAATGATCTGATTGATAGAAGAACCGCAAACATAGATACTTGGACTGATTTTGATGCGGCCACCGCCTTTAATGTCGGTGCTTCTTTGCTAGTAGCGACCACAGATTTAGATCCTGATTTATCAGTGTCAGCTACTTATGGAGCATCACTTACAACTATTACAATCACAAAAACAGATCATGGATATTCTGTAGGTGATTTTGTTGTGATAGATTTTACTTCTGGTACTGGTCTTGATGGGAATTATGAAATTCAAACAGTGCCAAATGCAAACACATTTACGGTAACATCCTCTGTTTCTTTATCTGTACCAGATGGAAACACTTGTACTTATGGAGCAAACTTTTCACAATTTAATCCTTTTGTAAATGGAACTTATGTTGCAAGAGGCTTTAAATTTAGATGCGAAATGGATTCTGATGACCCTGCACAATCTATAGAAATAGATCAACTAGGATATACAGCAGAGATAGAAAGCAGAACAGAAACAAGTCTTGGTAATGCAGGGGCTACAAATGGTTTGATTGCCTCTGGAACATCTACAAAATCTGTGACATTTACAAATAGTTTTTTTACAGGTCAATCTGGCACTAGCGTTGCAGCAAATTCTGTTTTACCTTCAATTGGTATAACCATAGAAAATGCACAGTCAGGAGACTTCTTCACTTTGTCATCTATTAGTTCAACTGGATTTGATATAGATGTAAAGAATGGATCTAGTCATGTTAATAGAAATTTCAAATATGCTGCAACAGGATTTGGGCGTGGTAGTTAATTTTAAAGTAGGATATACTTAGATAAAAAATTAGGTTAGACAATGGCTCAACATGATTATGTTATAGATAACTCCACTGGAGCAAACGTCAGGGCTGATATTAATAATGCATTACTAGCAATATCTTCAAACAACTCTGGATCTTCAGCACCATCTACAAATTACGCAAGTCAATTTTTTGCTAATACAAATACAAGTATTATGCAGCTTAGAAATACTGCTAACAATGCTCATATAAATTTATTTAGTCTTGCTGGAGCCCCAGCTTTCCCTGTAGATGGAACAATTAATAGTATAAATATAGGTAAAGGTGCAAACTCTGTTGCTGGTAATACTGTTCTTGGAGAAAGTGCTTTGGATGCTGCTGTTTCTGGTACTAATAATACAGCAATTGGAAATTCTTCTTTAACAGCTAATACGAGTGGAACCAGAAATACTGCGGTGGGAAAATCAGCTTTGCCAGCGAATACAACTGGATCAAAAAACTGTGCTTTTGGTGAAAATGCTTTATTATTAAACACCACGGCAGATGACAATAGTGCCTTTGGTTGTGGTGCTTTAGACGCAAATACGACAGGAGCAAATAATACTGCTTTGGGAAGAAATACGTTAACAGACAACTCTACTGCAAGTAATAATACGGCTGTAGGGTCTGGAGCTTTATTAGCAAACACAACTGGCGGAGACAACACTGCCTGCGGTTCTATTGCTCTTGATGCTAATACTACAGGAACTAATAATGATGCTTTTGGTCGTAATGCTTTAGGTAAAAATACAACAGCATCTAATAATGTTGCTTTAGGAAATAATTCTTTATCCAATAACACAACAGGTGCTAAAAATACTGCTGGTGGTGTTAGTGCATTATTTACAAGCACAACGGCAGATGATAATACTGCTTTTGGTTATCAGGCTTTATATGCAAACACAACTGGCACATCTAATGTGGCGGTGGGGGCTAATAGTTTAGATGCTTGCACAACTGGACAACTTAATGTCGGGGTTGGTCATAATGCTTTAAGTGGTCTTACTACAGGAGAGAAAAATATAGGTATCGGTTACAATGCTGGAGTAGCTATTACAACGGCAGAAGACAACGTAGCAATTGGACAGCAGGCATTAGAAGCAACAATAACCGGTGTTAGAAATATAGGTATAGGTACAAGAGCCTTGGATAATAACACGGCTAGCAATAACGTTGCTATTGGTCACGAAGCGTTAACAGCTAACACTTCTGGGGAAGACAACGTTGCTATCGGTAAAGAAGCTTTAAAGGCAGTTACGACAAATAGTTATAACACAGCTGTAGGAGATAGAGCATTAACAGCTAATACAGGAGCATTGAATACTGCAGTTGGATCACTTTCAGCTTATTCAAACACTTCTGGAACAGAAAACACCTGCATAGGCCAGGCATCCTTGTATACAAATACTACCGGTTCTTATAACACAGCAGTTGGCAGATACGCACTAAGGCTTAGTACTACAGCAAATTCAAATGTGGGCATAGGTTATGCAGCCTTGACTGCCGCAACGACTGGAGCTAACAATACCGCAGTGGGAACTAATAGTCTAGACGCTAACACTACTGGAACTCAGAACGTGGGAGTCGGAGAAGGTTCGTTAGGTGCTAACACCACAGCATCAAATAATGTAGCTATCGGTTATGATGCCATGAAAACCGTAACAACAGCAGGTGCTAATATAGCTATCGGGACTAGAGCATTACAAAATGGTACAACAGCAGAGGATAATGTTTGCATCGGTTATCAGGCTGGTGACAGTATAACTACTGGAGATAATAATATAGTTTTTGGACATAGTGCAGACCCCTCATCTGCAACCGTTGATAACGAAATAACACTTGGAAATTCTTCTATAAGTAATTTACGCTGTAATACTCAAACAATTAATTCTTTATCAGATGCAAGAGATAAAACAGACGTAATTAATTTACCAGAAGGTTTAGGTTTTATAAACAAACTAAGACCTGTAAAATTTAAATGGGATACAAGGGATGGTAACAATAAGGATGGGTCATATGAACACGGTTTTATTGCCCAGGATTTACAAACAGCACAAAATGAAAATAATGCTGATTATTTAAGAATGGTTATGGATGAAAACCCAAACAGGTTAGAGGCATCATATGGTAAGTTAGTTCCTATTTTAACTAAAGCTATACAAGAATTATCAGCAAAAGTCACAGCCCTCGAAGCAGGGTAAACTGTACACAATTACTTGAAAATCATGGAAGAAAGAACAACCGATGAAGTTGCAGCAATTTTTTCTGCTGCTGGCGATAGCGTAACTGTAATCAATGCAGATGCAAGCTATTCAGCTTATACAACAAGAACAAGTTCTACTGATACTGAGGCTGAATGGAAAGCATTAATCAAAAGAAATACAGATCACCTTGAGATTATTAAGGCTTACACAAAAACGGATGGAAGTACATCTATCTGGACATCCGAATCTTTCACAGACATAGATGCTGCTATAACTAAAGGTAAAGCTCTTTACGCCTAAATTATGAATTTACAGGAAAGATTACAAAAACTTGCTCAACAAAGAGAGCAGTTATGGATTGCTTTGCATGAAACTAACGGAGCGATGAATATTCTGGAACAGCAGATTTTGGAGACTCAAGCGACACCCGAATCAGACCAGCCATTAGATACAAAGGCATTAGACCAAGAATTAGGAACAGCGTCATCAACGTAAGTGGCCCTGCTAACTTTATTAAAATTTCTCTTAACATAAAATGTTTCAAAAAGTCTGCAACTACCTCTCTATTTTATCTACAGTCCTTGTTTTGGGAATACTAGGCGGTGGTTTTTTCACATATAAATATGTGACCTCTGAACAATTTAAAAATAAATTAATGAATGAGGTACTCGGAAACGTACAAAACCTGATACCTAAAGTATTAGATAATAACCTTCCAAACCTGACAGGGCCATCACTACCAATTCCATCAAAGAAAATTGGCCTATGATTTTTGAATTTTTTAAAAAATTAATTAAATATTATATTGATAAACTTGTGTCTTGGATAAGAATAAAAAAATTACAACTTGAATTAGATAATGAGATAAAAAAATATCATGATGATATGGATGCAAAAATGACAAAACCTAAAATTGTAGAAAAAGGTAAATTTGGTGAAGATGGTTGGTTTATTTTTATAGGAGATATAGAAGATGGAGATTCATGAAATAGTAATACCTGAAATCCCACAGATAAATGTAAACACTTATATTTCCACTCCTTTACCTGTTTTAAATGTACCGCTACCTAATATTGATTTACCTGGATGCGTTAAAACTCATAGAGATGCTTCTGTAAAAAATACACAGATAATAGAAGATGATATCAATGGAGCGTTTTACAGTTGCCCTGAAGGTAAGATCCCCTCTTTTGTACCAATAAATTATGATCGAAAAAAAATAGAAATTGTTGAACAAAAACAAGAAAGCCCTCCGAGTACACCTGATATCCCAGAAGCAAAACAACCTGAGATACCTGATATTCCAAAAGAAAAAGAAACGATAAAACTAGAACCATGCCCAGGTAAAAATAATCAAAGGGTTGGGGATTTTCGTAACGAAAAAAGATTAGAACGTGTCATCGGCCATGAAAGAGGGGATGATGGAATAGAGTGCATTACGATCTATGAGGATGTTCCCTTTACGAGTCAGTACATTCCAGAAGTTTCTACTATTGTATCTACTGCTGTTATTGGCTTGGTCGCTGCCAGTTCTCCACTTTTACTTAATATCATCAAACCATTAGTCAAAAATATATTTAAAAAATTAACTTCAAAGAAAAAAAATGACTAATATTAAAGTGGTGGTCTAAGTAGGTAGGTTTTCATTGTTTCCTATCTACTTTTCTTTTAATATTTTGTGGGTGTGAGGTAATACTTGATTTGCTTTTGGAACTAAATAAACATCTTTACAAATATTGTAAAAAGGGCTATCAGTAGTGAGGTATATTCCCTCCTGTTTCAATTTTCCACATTCCCGAATCCTTGCGATCTGCCAATCTAATCGTTTATTCTCTAATACTTGTTTTTGTATATTTATCTGTGTATCAGCAGCAGATTTGCATTGATTCTGTAAGCCTCTATCTAATGGAATACTAAAACTTGCAGAAATTCCAAAATTTAATGCATAACTGTCTTTATTTGTTCCTGAATAGTTTTTTTGATTAAAAAGCACATTACCTGGGTTATCGGGAACACCATCATCGTTTGCATCGGTTGGATCATAAAAGGGTGTCTCATAATAATCCCGATAAGGTTTTTGGTAGTTTGCTCCAAATGTGGTGAATGGACTAATTGTGAGGGTCGGCCCTTGACAAACAATATTTCCACCATATTGATTAGTTGTCATATTACCCGTTAAACTTTGAATCGCCATATTTGTGACGCTTCCGTTGTTTGATTGACTTACAGCATTAGCTAAAACCTGTGTTGGTGAAAGCAGAATTATTGAGAGAACACTGATGTACTTGTAACCACAGATTGAGACTCTATTTGCCTTTGGATCGTTGTCACGTTTGAAACCCCTCCAGGTGCACGATAGGTTTCCGTAAACTGAAATGCGTTGCCAGAATTTGGATTTGTTAGGTTGAATACTGGTTTGTTGTCTGTTGATAAGTCTAATCCTGTCCATGTATAGCTTTGACCATTTACTGACCCATTAACATCCGTTGTATTTGGAGCGACTGATCCATCGGTTGAGACACCCATTCCAGTAACAGAATACTCGTAAGAATTGCCGTGATAATCAGTCGAGGTAATGGTTTCTGAAATATTTGTGACTGTATTAGTGGTACTCGAAAGAGTCCCTGTAACAAAATTTGGGACCACGGGTTGGGATTTAACAGGTATGGCATACAACAAAAACAACAATAAGAGCTTTTTCATAAATCATCTTATGGTTAGCTCCGTTACAAATTGACCTGTAACAGTAGAACCAGAATCTCCTTCATGTAATCCTGTAATCCCATGACCTGATGTAATAGAACCTGCAAAACCATCTCCACTTCCAGCTACAGTTGAAATTACACTTCCGAAGTTAGGAACTGTTCCAGCAGTAATAGTGCTATTGCTACTTGGAATCGTATCTGCTGCTGTGAATGATTCTGTTAGTGACCATGTACTTGCACAGTTAGCAGGGTCTTCTCCACATCCATTTATAGAATAATCTCCAGCATTTAAAGTAACTGCACCATTACTTACAGTTAGTCCTCCGATCTGATCGTTTGTATCACTTGTTCCAATATTGCTGCCAGAGGCACTATAAGAAGCACCAATCCGTGTGGCCTGTGTCATGGCTGCGTCAACTTTTACGCTTACGCTTGATGTAAATTTTGATGTTATGTCAGCGTGAACTGGTGCTGATATTAGAAATAATAATGGAAGTAGCTTTTTCATTTTTTTGGATCGTTTTTGATTACTTCGGGTTTTGTTGTAATTAGCTCTATGGGCTGTTTTATTATGATAGTTTGAGTACCACCAGAGGAGTTACCGATAACACCATTTTCTCCTTCTTCTTTCTTCTTCTTCTTCGCTCCCTGTGCAGCATTAACACTTATTCCTAGACCTCCAAGAATATTTCCTAAGAGTCCAGCAGCGAAAGTTGAATCAACCCTTGGCTGGTCTGGGATATCCATCCCGAATAGCTTGTTAGGTAGTTTTATATATCCAAGAGATAAAACCAGTAAACACCAAGTTAAAATAAAGGCTTGTGCAACGGTCGAAACTAAAAAGGTAATTTTTTCCTGATAATCAGGCTTATCATCCTCTAATTGCTTTGGTTCTTTCGGTTTCTCTGCCATAACTGGGGTTTATTAGTCATACTATACATAAATATAGCTTAAAACAATGCCAGAAGTTTACGCAGCGTTAATAGGAGCAGCCGCAACAGCTTTTGTTATGGTGCTATCCAATATGAGTAACCGCAGAGAAAAAACTATTATTGATATATACAACAGATTAAACAAGCTATCACAGGCAGTAAGCAGGTTAGAAGGCAAGATACAATAACGTGTGCTATGTTTGGAAAAACAGACAAATTATGGTCAAAATTCTTAAGCCCATACTATTACGCTTCCTTACCACGACAACTTGTAAAAGATTAGTTGTAGATTTGCTGAGAGCAATTTGTAAACAGACCTCAAATAATCTGGATGATCGTGCAGTTGATATTTTAGAGAAACAACTCTTTCCTGCAAAATGAAAAAGAGAAAATTTCTTAACATTGATATAGAAGAAGCCCCACTGGAGCTTGAACTATCGGTGGAACAGAGATGCCGTGACATCCTCGCCAGTGATGACATCTACAGTGTCAAACGGTATTGCACTCATCTGGTAAGGCATCAAATGAAACAGGATGTATTTCTTTCCTCTTTATTAGGCCGTTTGATGGAACTACAGGCTCAAGTAATACGAAATGAACAGAAGGCAAAACGTAAAAGCTTTTTTAAGAGTCTAAAAGGCTTTTTTCGTATTCCTTAATTTCTTCATTTGTAAAGTCTTTCACCAACAATCTTTCAATCTTATCAATTTCAAAATTAAACTTCAGGATTGATGTCCTGATATGTTCAGTAAGCCATTGGCCGTTATTTGCCACAGCCTGTGCCTTATTTCTTTCATTAATAAACACATAATGATCCTGACCTTTTAGCTGGACATCTAATAAGTTTTTTTCTAAGTTTTTACGTCTGATTTCTTTCAACGCTCTTAACTTTTTTGACTCACTCATTTTCCAGTTCCGCTATCCTTTTATTTATAGCATCATATCTTACACAATATTCCTTGGTTTCCATACCTTC
>VTLG01001904.1_pt1 | contig 18367 bp, 9 predicted proteins | sample 4694571 | NCBI WGS metagenome assembly VTLG01 (sample SAMN12604809, study PRJNA352737) | marine metagenome | biome: ENVO:00000447; feature: ENVO:00000209|ENVO:00000569|ENVO:01000036; material: ENVO:00002151; isolation source: viral sequences binned using virsorter ... | reverse complement strand
CACCTACAGTAACCGTGACTGAATTATTTATAGTCACAGGACCAAAGGTTCCAGCGTTGTAATTGTCTGTTATGGTGTAATTCTGAGTTACTGTTTGACCATTCTCCCAGAATATTTTATCTGAACCAGCACCTGTAGCACCAGCTGCAGCATCTCCCCATGATATATCAGTACCATCAGATACTAATGTTTGTCCATTAGAACCTACTGCTAAAGCTGTAGGATCTCCAGAGGCATTACCATATATGATTTTTCCTCTAGCAAGTCCAGCCATTGCAGCTAGACCTACAGAGTTATCGGCTATATTATCACCGTCTACGCAGTCATCTGCTAAATGTTCATGATCAATACTAGCTGCTACATAGTGTTCTGAGTTAATAGAATCATCAGCAATATTATCACCGTCTACGCAGTCATTTGCTAAATCAGCATGTTTAACTTCGGCATCTTTTAGACCCAAAGAATTGACTTCTGTTAATGCCATTAATCAGGTACCTCCACTAATCCAATCGCCTTCTTTTCATCCAGATTTGTTAGCCTTAGCCAGTTAGCTGGATACTTGATACCTCTGTGGGTAAAAGGTCTATCAAGAGGTATTATTTTGTTGTGATCTGTTTCTTTAAATTTTGTCATTGTGCATTAGCATATTTAAATGGTGATTCAGCGAAAGCTATATATAAAAAAGTATCGCCATCATTATTGTAACCTCCACTGGTATTTCTAGCTTTTAATCCGCTACTTACAAAATCCCAAAATGTAGAGGTGACTTCAGCACCCTCAGCACTAACTTTTAATCGTTTAGTACCTACATTATAAGGATCTCTACCGCTATCAAATACTTCCCACTCTTCTGCAGCGGTAGATGCATTTTTAACCATAAGAAAAGCAGGTCTGAAACCAAGATGTATATATGGTCCATCAGTACTATTATTACCAACATACTTACCTATCTTACAATAACCTTCTACTGATGTAAAACAGTAAGCAATATAAGTAACTGTATCTTTATTAACAGCATTCCAAGTACCTAGTTTAAGAACCGAGGAAGTTGGAGCACCATGCATAAAACCTCCGCTATCACTAGCAAAGGCATCACCTTTATTTAAAGCTCCATATTGTCCAGAAGCTAATCCACTATGCCAACAATTCCAATCATGTGCTTCACTTTTTGATTTTATTAGATAAAAATCTGGAGCAACACCTAAGCCATGAGCAAGTTCTCTATCTGTAGTTCCATCACCTGTATAAGAAACCATATCAAAACCAGCTGAAGCTGATTCTTTCCAGTTCCAAGATATAAATGTATGTCCACTAGCACCAAAGTCGTGAGCAAAACTTCCATTATAATCACTACTAACCCCAGACCAACCATCTGCACCGAAAGTAAGAGTACCCCATTCATCGTCTTCACCAGCATCAGTATTTGTAAAGTTATATTTATAACCACTACCTACACCAGTTCCATGAAGTTTAGTGAAAGCCCCAGTACCCCATGTAGAGCTTCTGACTTTAAGCCAAGTCATATCTGGTTCAAATCCTACACCTGTCCTTGTCAGAGGAGTAGATGATTGCCCATTGTAAAGAAGATTACTGAAATAATCACTACCTTTTTTAATTGTTACGTCTGGTAGGTTTTTTGCACATATTGCTTTAAATCCTACAGGTGGTGTATAAGTAAACCCTTGTGATCCAAAATTCCCCCAAGCTGTCTGACTATCATAACCACTCCAAGCAATTTCAAAACCTTCTGATTTTCGAGAAGTTAAAGTACCTCCAGAATATAAAGGATTTGTACCAGCAGCAGGGTCTTGTGTTCCTGTTCCATTACTAAACCAAGTTCCATTTTTAGATATAAAAAGTTTATCGTTATCTAAATCTAAAGCAATACCCATGACATCATCATTTACAAATGTTGATAATCCTGTTACTGAAGTAGCTGTGGCAAATTCATAAACAGTACCGTTATTTCCATAATTTACTGATGTAGCACCATTAGTATTTTCATACCAAAGAGCTGTACCAGAAGGATCCCTGTTCCCTGCATTAGCAGTGATAACTCCAATTCGTACAGTGCTATCAGTTGATTCATATCCAGAAAGACCAGTAAATTCAACATACCATTTCCCTGACCTAACTGGCATAGTCATGGATGATCGTAAGTGGTGATTACCAGATACACCGTTCCATTTTAAGTTTCCTTCTGTAAGAGTGAAAGGATTACTAGGATGAACATGTAAAGGATTGAACGTACACCAATTATTAGTAGGATGATCTTTAGTTGAATCATTCCCTACACCTGCTGTAATTGAGATGTTACTGGTGGTCCAATGATTACCTGTACCACTTGCGTCTGCTGCTATATCTGTTCCAGTGAAATCAGAATGGATCAATACTAAAGTATTACCGTCAGAACTAAAGGCAGATGTAGAAGGAGTAAAACTAGTTCCACTTGTATAACGACAATTATTAGAGACACGGATTTCATCCATATATCCAGTTAATCCAGCGTCACCATTAGATCTCAAAGCTGTAAATGCAAACGGTGCTGAAGATGTATCAGGAGAACCACTAATTGATGTCGTATTTTCCTGTACTCCATTTATATATAGGCGTAATGTATTACCATCTCTTACCCCTGCAACGTGATACCAAGTATTAGCAGCTAATTCTGTTGTTCCAGTGCAATTAAGATTTGAAGATGATTGTCTCATCCTTATATTAACTTTATTGCTATTAGCAACAGAACTAGACCAAATATGTAGACCTATACTTGTATTTGCACCAGTACCATCACTATGAGCCATTAACCATTCGTCAGCACCTTGAGCATCCCTTCTAACCCAACATTCAAGAGTCCAATCATTAGTTCCCCAGTCAAAGTCACTACTATCAGGAACATGAATACATGAATTAGGTGATGAAGGTCGTCTAATTGAACTTGCACCTATTTTCTCTTGTGCTGTGGAATGAACAGCATTACCAACTGTTGTTACTGTCCGAGCATTACTACTAGAATCTACGAAAGCATTGTTTAAAGAATCTCCTGCGAAGTTAAGATAGAATCCATTTGTTCCATAACTTCCTGTATATTCTTTAGGAATCCATTCACCTGTATCTGTATCAGTTTCACCGAAAGAAGTAGGTGCTAAAGCTGTTCCATCTACAGAATAAAATTCTGCTATATAACCATCTGTATAATGACTACTATATGATCTTTTACCTATATAATGTGCTGCAGCTTTATTCCACTGAAGATCATCATTTTGAGAAGGATAATTTTCAGTAGAAAAATCAGACAGTTGTTCACCATTAACATATATTTTTCCTCTATTAGAAGATGTTGCTTGAGTAGTATCTACGCTAATAACAAAGTGATACCAACCAGTTATATCACGAAATAGTCTATCACTAATTAAATTTAGTTGAGTACTACCCCCATCTGTACATTCAAGATTTACTTTATGGCTACTTTCAATTGCAAATTGAACCCTATTATTACCATCTGCTCCTGTAGAAAAAGGGAAGTGTTGAACACCAATCTTTGCAAGCTTCATCCAAAAAGATACAGTCCAAGTCTTTGAATTACCTGCTCCACTAGGGGTTCTAGTGAGATGACCAGTATCATAAAATTTTAAAGATCGCTTGTCTTCATCGGTACCAGCCGCACTGGCACCCATTCGTGTTAAAGTATCAAACATATCAAGCCATCGCTAAACTAATCACACAATGTATCTTATCAGCTGCTGCTACAAAGTAATCTATTCGGTCAACTGAGTTAGCTGCTGTTGATAGAGTAGGTGCTGTACCTCCAGCCCAAAGGAATTGAGATCCCCATGATGCTGTTCTAGATCCAGTACCATCTTGTGTAAGTACAATTGTCCCTGACTGACCGACTGATTCAGTTGTAGGATTAGCAAAGGTTATATTATGTCCCATTGTACAGGAGAAGTGGTTAGATAAACTAAAGTCTATAGTAACTGTTGAAGCAGAAGTTAACGCTGTAATAACTGCTTCAGAGTGTCCATTTAGTTTTACACCACCTGATTTAGTTTCAAGTTCAAAACTATTATCATATCCTAATTTACAAGCTCCATCAGCTGTAAACAATGCAAGATCTTCTCCATCAGCTGCGTTTCTAAATGAAATAGAATCACCACAAATTTTGAAATGTCCTGTAGCATTCTTTATAAAACTATTTGTTGCATTATGATAAATCTGTATATCTGCACCATCGCCAAATGAAGCTTTAACATCATCTGCAAATTCTAAAGCATTATCTGACATATCCCATGTCAAATCCTTACCAGCATTAGTAGCATTATCAAAGACTACATCTTTAATAAAAGTGGCTTCAGTATTAGTGATCTGTATACTGTGAGCTCCATCATAACCTAACCATAGTTTATTATTTGGACCATCTACATATAAAGCTTGTCCAGCGGTATCATTACTAAGAAGTTGAATTTCATCAGCCGAGATAGCAATACTACCATCGTTGGCTTCAAGCATATTTACATGAGGAGTATGTTTTATCTCCAGATCATTATCTGTTCCTGTTCCAAACTTAACTGCAACATTATCGTTAAAACTTACACCATTTGCACCACCAATAATAGTATCATTATCAGCTCCCCATTCAGGTGCCGTAGCTCCTGAGTTCATCTTGAGGAATTGACCTGCTGTACCTTTCGCTAAACGTGTCCAACTATCAGTACCATTAGAATAGATAATATCACCTTGTACTAAGGATATATCTGTCTTACCTGCTGAAACTGAGTTATCAGCTGGAACAGCAATCTCTGTAGCTGAACCTGATTTAATTACAAAGAGAGTTGAACCAGTTGGAGGAGGATCACAGAATTTAATTCCGTCAGTTCCATCTAAATAGAAACCTTCTTCACTACCACTGAATACACCATCATTTGGTTTCTGTACAACACCATTCAATACTACAGTTAATTGTGCAGCTGCAGTTAGACTAGCATCACTAGTACCTTCAAATAAATCATATTGGTCATTAGATCCATTAAATGTAGGACCAGATCCATTATGTGCTTGTCCGTTATCTTTAATACCTAATATCTTAAACTCACCAGTTGATGTAACCTGACCCCATGCAGAGCCATCATACACATACATCTTATTAGCAGTTGTATCAAAGTATAAATCACCTTCATCATTATTAGATCCCGGTGCTGAACCTGCTATACGGTATCTACTGTTAAAGTCGTTTATATCATCACTTAACTGTACAAAGTCAGCTTCCCTTATCATTGCCTGATGGTAATTATAAGTATGACTTGATCCAGTGGATACCACCATCAAACCAGCACCAGATGCAAATACATAAGGATCTGCATTACCACCTACACCACCTCTTAATTCACTAGGGAATCCATTAATGGTTATAGTTGAGTTATCAAGTGCATCTCCATTAGTAGAGACACCACTAGAGTTAACTGATAGACCAGCTGCGTCAGTTATACTAATTACAACACCAGCTGCTGGAATTGTGTTAGGGAATGATTCATCATCTGCAATAACTTCAAGTCCACCGATTGGATTTATTATTGATGCTACATAATCTACAACAGCTCCAGAAGTTGGTAGTTTTGTATCATCATCTGTGATGGTTGTTTCTTCACAACCTATCTCAGTCATTGTAATTGCATTATCTTTCATCTGAACATTACCAACTGAGTTGGCATCTAATTCAGATGATCCTACAGCACCGTCTGCAATCTGTGCAGATCCTACAGCATTAGCAGCTATGTTAGCAGCTGCAACTGAGTTATCAGCTAACTGAGCATTACCTACAGCATCTGCTGCAATCTCAGAACTACCTACTGCACCATCTTGTATCTGTGCGGCTCTAACAGCGTCAGCAGCTATCTCAGAAGCTCCTACAGCCCCATCTGCTATCTGTGCTGATCCTACAGAGTCTGCAGCTAAAGCAGCTGAACCTACAGCTCCATCAGCTATCTGTGCAGCTCCAACAGCATCTGCAGCTATCTCGGAACTACCTACAGCTCCATCTGATATCTGTGCTGAACCTACTGAATTAGCAGCAAGTTCTGAAGACCCAACTGCCCCATCTGCTATTTGTGCAGAACCTACAGCATTAGCTGCTATTTTAGCAGATGTTATAGCATTATCAGCTATAGAAGATGTACCTAAAGAACCAGCAGCAATCTTAGCAGATGTTACAGCATTATCTTTAATCTGTGTTGTACCGACTGAATCAGATTGTAACTCTGAAGATCCTACTGAGTTATCTGCTAGATGTGCTGAGTTAACCGCATTACCTACAATTTTAGAAGATGTAATTATATTATCTTTTAAATCATCAGTTGTTAAGTTTTGATTCTTCTCTTCTTGTTGAGCATATAGAAGTTGAGTAGTATTATTATTTAAGTCTGCTGCTTTAACTGCTGAACCAGCTGTAAATGTTGCCTTAGCACTATCTACATCTGTATCACGGAAAATACGGATATCTTCTCCAACAGCAGGTATATTACCAGCAGTAAATACTACTGTACCACCACCAGTTGTTGTATAACTAGTGATATTATAGTGGGTAGAGGTGGTTTTTATTACGCCATCGACATGAACTTTTATGTCTGACTCTTGATATGAAGGAAAAGAGAACGCCTTATTATTGTTCCCATCCCCAGCGTAGTCTACGAATGTTGTTGCCATTGTTATTTATACATATTGAGGAGTGGTTGTAGGTCGCCTACTGCTGAACCTGTTAAACTTTTTTTACGAGATCTCTTGTCTTTTTTTATAAAAGCTTCGCGTTCTAATTCTACTATTCTTGGATCATTAGCTATTGTATTCCAAGCGATTTCTCTTGCGTCTGAAAATAATTCATCTATAACAAAGTTATGATAGTAATCCATAGCTTGGTATTCACCTCTTTTACCACCACGTATATCAACATACATTTGTAAAAGAGAATCCTGTATCCTACGTTTTTTAGCTAGTTTAGCTAGTTTAGCTTCTAAATTTTGTTTACCTATAGCTTCTTGATATTTAGATCTGATTTCTGGATAATCAGTAAGATTAATACCAGTTGGAGAATAATATGTAGCTATTCTTAAATCATATCCACTAGAAAATAGAAGATTTTTACCATCACCATGATCTAAATTAAAAGCAACTGGTATAAACATATTCCATGCTCTAGTCATAAAGTCATGATCTTTAATAGGTCTACCTGTTAGAAGATCGTATTTAATTGGTAAAGCTTCTTCTGCTAATCCTTCTGTCATTAAGTTTCTATTTCTTATTGACTGTATTATACCAGAAGATAATTCTCTAGTATGTGGTGTGAATAATTTACCTAAATCATTTCTAAGACTTGATAAAGGTACTTGATTATTTAGTAACCCAGCTGCTATACGTTCTAATTGACCGGGTTTACCAGCAACTAGATCTACAAATTGTTGCATACCAGCAAGATATGACTTGCTAGATATACCTTGCATTAAAACAAGAGCTGTTTTCATGAATTGATCTTCAGTCCATTCTTCTCCCATAAGAAGACTATTATCACCTATATCACCAATTAATGAAAGTATTTGATTAAATGGTTCAATAGCATCATAACCAACCCATACATCACCTAACTTAATACTCCTTGGTATCCAACCAGCATCTAACCACATCTGGCGTTTTTGTCTATCAGTAGGTCCATTACCAGTTAATTCACCACTCATAAATTTCTGTGATGCCATAAAGATAACAGCAGTACCCATAGCTAATCTACCAGTTTGTAATGCCTTAGCATTAGCAAGTTCAGTAGCATTGGTAATTCCATACTTAGCTACTTCCCTTAGATCTTCAGGTTTAGCAAATGCTATATCATTAAATTCTTTAACTAAGAAGTTAAATCCGGGTGTATGTTTAGCAGTTAAAGCTAGTCCATTTACACCAGTTCTAGCAAATAGAAAGAAAGGTCTAGCCCAAGGATTAGAACTAAATACATCATTTAATCCTTTAGAGAATCCAGTTAAATCTTGAGTAAGAGTAACTTCTTTTCTAGCATATTTGGTAGCTTCATCCTTGATATTTCCACTTGAATCAAATATCTGTGAATGAAAATCATCTTCATAAGCTTTCATAAACTCATTATCTATGATAATAGGTCTACCATTACTTTGAGCATCCATAGCAGAATGGAATGCCTTCTCTCTCATCTTAGCTCTACCTAATATATGGGCAAAAGCATCATCAGTTGCTGCCATTAATTTAGTAGAATATGTAAGGAAATTAGATTGATTAGCAGCTCTAGCCATATTAGCCATTTTAAATAAAGCTTGATCTCCTGTGCTAGCTCGTCCACTATCTTCAAAATATCTTCTTAAGAGTTCCCAGTTTTCATCAGCTTGAGTAAATTCTACAAATCTTGTTTTAATATTTGTTACATCTCCACTCCAATAAGAGTTTAATCTAGTAAAGAATAATTCATAAGCTTCAGGAATAGCTTCTTTCATGGCATTCATAGATGCCAAACCTGCTCTAACTTGTGTGAAATCTCCAGTAAATGGTAATCTTAATACAGCTCCTAAAGTAGTAGCAAATGGTCTTGAGAAAGTAGCCATTGATGTACCTAATAAAGCTCTGAATGGTGTTTTAGGACCACTCAATACACTATGACTAAACATAGTTTGTAGTTCTCTAATTAAAGCACCAGTTCTTTCTGGACTCTTCTCGTCAAATCTACCACCTTTGATCATTTTTCTAGCCCAAGCATCAAAATCATCTAAGTTATTAACAGTTTTCATGCTAGAGAATACTTCAAATAAAGCATTCATTAACTCATCACTTGTATCACCTTTAGCTAGATCAAGAATAGACATAATAGAATCTCTAGTATCTACCATATCCTTAGATACAGTAGCTTCTAAAAACTCCTTCTTAGCTTTACCAGCTCCTAATGCTCTAAAATTCTCTGATTTCATAACTCTAGCTCTTTTAGCCTCAGTTAATGCAGTCATTAAAGTATTAGCTACTTGAGCTGCTGGACCATCTATAGCTCCTAAATCAAAGAACTCTGCCATTTCTCTACCACTAATACCCATATCTCTTAATTGTTTGATAAGAGTACCAGTTATCATATCTGTAACTACAACATCGGATGAAGTGATAGTTGTAATAGTATCGATAACTTCACCACCTTCTTTTATATCATATGTATCAGAACTTCTAAGTATCTCTCCTAAGTATTCCTCAGTAGACATATCAGCAGCATTTCTGCCTAATGTAATTCTTTGATGAGCTTCTAAAGAATCACCAAATACTTCTAATACAGTTTTATTACCTTTTCTTAACTGTCTAATAGTTTCTTGAAACTTAGGTTCACTATATAAACCTTTCAGAATATTCTCGGCTACTTCTTCTGGCATCATACCAGTCTTAGCAGCACGTTCAGTTAGAATAGGTCTAATGATAGATCCTGTAGAACCTTCTTCAGATCCCCATTCTTTTCTTGTACGTTTCTGAGTTTCATATGCATCATATACTTTTTGTTCAGAAGTATATGCTCCTTGATGTTGATCAGCTACTGGTTTATTTTTAGAAGCACGGAATTCAGTTTCAAAATCTCTTACCTCTTGTAAAGCTTTTTGTACTGTTATTTCTTGTACATTTCTATTTCTAGCTTCTACTTTAGCTCTAGCACCTCCCTTAGTCAGTGCCATGCTAACACCATCAAAGACGAGTCCTATACCCATACCTTCGACGATATTTTTTAGTTTATACATTAATGGATGTTCTCCATCTTTTGTACTGAGTGGTGTATCCATCCATCCAAAACGATCTCTAAGCATACCTAGAGCATTTTCCCCATCGGAAGTTTTAGATATAAGATCAGATGTAGCACCAATAGCAGCAGCTCTAATTAAACTATAACCAGCCATACCAGCAAGAGAAGCAGGGGCAGAAATACCAGCTGCACCAGCTGCTGCTGTTACACCAAGAGCCATTGTACCAAAATGTACAGTACCTCTTAGTAACTGACCCCACCATGTTCTAGTTTCAATAGGATTCTCATAAGAATCAAAAGGAGTCCATTGTGGTTTATACTTACCTTTCTCTTCTATTTCCCTACTCATTTCTCCAGAGAACATATCTGCTGTACGTTCTGGAAAAGTAAGGACAGAAGAGAGTGTATCTTGGACACCACCTGTTAAAACTGATTGAAGTTCTTTAGCTACACCTTTAACTCCCCAACCTTCTGGATTGTCTCTAGCGTCTGCTTGGATATCTTTATACCTTGCATCATCTCTTACTTCTTGTTCTGCTAAAACTCGTTTTTCTTGATTATGTTTAGCTAATTCTGCTAAGTAATTTACTTCCTCTAATGAGGGATCAAGGGGATTCCCAAGAGGAGTATTTTGGTCTATTGCCATGTGTTTAATTTAATAAATTATCTACCAGATAGTGTTTCTTGAAGTACAGGGATGGCTTCTGGAATTAAATTTCTTACATTCATCCAAGGAACATTAACCAGAAATGGATATATATCTTGTAATTCTTTTGCAAGATCTACTGATATATTTAAAGTATGAGCCCAAGACTGATCGCTAGTTCCTAGTAATGCTTTATTTTGATCTAATTTACCTCGCCATACATAAAATATAAATTCATCTTGGATATCTTGATTGAATAACCTATTATAATCAGTAACATTTACATCATATTTAATAAGGCTTTGATGTATTCTCCAAAGATCATGTCCATTTATATTATACATACCTAGTTTAAATTGATCACTAAATCCATATGTATTAGCTAATTCCATAATTTGACCTACTGACATTTGATCAATAGGTATTTCTGTTTCTATAGCTTTACCGTTAAATTCGGCAAAATTATATCCACCTTTATCTTTATTTACTGCTACTCTATCCAATACCTGAGCAAAATCAAAGAAACTTCCATCACCATCTTTACTGAGTACGCTTATTCTATAATTAGTACCATAGGATGATGGATATAGATTTGCACCTTCATTACTATAATCAGGTTTTATACCTTTAGGTAACTTACCAGTAGCTTCTAATCTAGCTGTAATTAAATCATGAGGATTTACTCCTAAAGCTTTACCTATTCGTACCCACTCCATAGGAGGATATTTACCTAACTCACCGTTTAAATATTGTATTCCTTGAAGTAATAATACTTTTTCAGTTGGATCTAATAATTCATTACTAGTCATAGTATCAACAGTCCAGTTTCCTGACTTAATATTATTTACAAATACTTGACTTGCTTCTCTAAGAGCATCTTCTTTTCTAGAAGGTGTTCCCTGATTAATAAAATAGTTAGGATCCTTCTCTAATGCATCATCAAATCCCTTTACAACTGCTGCCATACCTTGTTTTGTTGCAAGATCCTGACGACCTTTAAGATCATTTTTTAAATTAGGATCATTTGCAGTCTCCTTCATACTTATTCTATATGCCTCTTTAAATAGAGCATCAGCAGTATTATATATGTTCTGTCTTTCCCTATAAGTTGATACTTCTCGACTATTTATCTTTTCAACTTTATCCATTCCCACAGCTCTTGGTAATGCAGACCAGCCTTCAGGCATTAAACCATTATTAATTTCTTTCCATTTATTCCTCATGGCAGCTGTAGGTAATTGATTAAGTAATTCATCTGGAACAGGTATGTGATTACTAGTTAAATTACTCATCATGTTCTGTAGAAGTCCTGGATTTATAGGGTTTTCTAATTGTTTTGCATAACTTAGTAACTTATCATCAATAGGATAATAACCTCCAGCAAAGGTTTCAAATTCTTTAATAGCATCTAGTATGTCCTCTCTAGCTTCATTTATACCCCCTTTTTCCTCTACAGCTAGAACTGCTCTATTTACAATACCTGATTTCTTAGATTCAAAAGCTTGATTTGTTTTATTAAACTCGTTGGTTTGATATTTTAGCGCTTCAGATACCCATGATTGATATTCTTTAGGGTACATGGTTTTAAATCTTTGGGCTCCAACAGCTTTATAATAAGCATCATCTGTCTCACCTTTGTTTCTTGGCCTTGCACCGTGAGGTATTATCCATTCATTTCCTGCATTACGGATTCCGGGTTTTTTTATATCTCCACTCTTTATACCAGCTAGTACTCTACCACTTACTTGTTGTCTAGATACACCCCAAGATGTAGAACCACCAGCAGAATCATATTGAGCATTTATAGTACCCTGAATAATACCCGGAGTACCTGAATTTATTCCTTCATAGAAGTTATCATTAAATAATTTCTCTTGTGAAGTTGAAAGGGCTTTACCTAAAGCAGTGTTAGATTCACCCATCTTCAACTGCATAAGATCATACATAGGTTTAGTAATCCGAGCCCTAATAAAACCATCACTAAACTCTGGATTATTATCCTTTATATGCATCAAAAGCATAGAAAGTTGACCTTTAATAATATGACGATATGCTACCATATTACTATTCTTAGCCTGATCTGCAGTCATCGCTACGATTGTTCCATTTATCTCCACAGGCCATAGTTTATGCTCCATTGCTTCCAGATATGCTGGAACAACTGTATTTATATGTGTTTTTGCTGTTCTTTTATCCTTAAGACTATCGTTAAATGTATTAAGGAGTTCCTTAATTTCTGGTTTAACTCTTCGAAACTTTGTTGGATTAAAATTTTCTAACTGTTTAGAATATACGTGCAACTCATTAGTTGTCTTATGTACTAGATAATTACCCTCTTCAAAGTCGTTAATTGACTGAGCATATTGTGACTTATCAGCTTTAAGTTCAGCTGCACCTTGAGAAAGATATTGTTCAGCATAATCAAATTCTCGCCTACTTTTTTCCATCTCCAATGCTTTATTAGTTACATTAGCAATTTGTGTAGAAAGTGGACCAAGATCTTTATACTGTTGAAATTTATTACCAAACCAAGCTTGATAAAACTGTACGTCTGCTGATACTTGAGATTGTAGATCTTGAATAAAAGCATCATTAGCATCATTAACTTGTTTTACACCATCATGTTCTAGGCGTTCAAGTTCTTCATAGTTTTGGTCAGATATATCCGCTGCATTAATGGACCTCTTACCTAGTTGTTGTAACCATTCTGACATAATTAATTACCTCATGTTTGCGAATCTTTGACCAAGTGTAGGTGCAGCACCGGCTGTTCCTGCTGCACTCATAAACCCACCAATACCACTAGCTATAGAGAATGCACTAGTTGCAATACTTAATCCAGTTGATAGTGTTGCTAAGAATTGACCCTTTCTATCTACTGGAGGCATCATTACAGGTGCTCCCCATTCTGGTTTAACTCCAAGAGTAGTTCTGTTTTTAGCTTGTCTAGAAACATAATCTCTAGTTACGCCTTGCATTAATATATCATAATTTCTTCCTACAGCCTCATTACTAGCCTTATCAATTTGAGCTTGATTTGCTAATAATTTATTTAAAATATTTTTTCCTGCCCTACGTCCTCTACCTCCTTCATCAACATAACGTTCGGTAGAATAGGCACGTTGTAAATTTTCTGAGGACTTTCTTCCTTCAGAAATTATATTCAACGCTTTTACATAAGCATCACTTTTAGATCTACTAAATCCCATAGCAATAGCTTCTCTACCTCTTTTGTAGGTAGTTTCTCTATTCCAGTATTTAATAGAATCACTTGCATGTTTAGCAATTTTAAAGTTTTGTCTTTCTTGGGCAGCTCTACGAGCTCCCGCATTAGGATCTGGTGCGCACACGGCAAAATTCTATAAAGGACAATTGGTTTGGACCGTGGAAAATTTTTCGCAAAAATTTAAAGCCCAAAAATCTGAGTAGTTTTAAATGAACTCTATTACGTTCATCGACTATATTCCATAATAAAGGTTCAGTTCTACTCTCAACGAACCGCTTCGCTTCTCTAGCGAATGTTATTGGGTACTCATGGATTGCGGGTGTGCAGACCATCCATATAATACCATCTTTACCAACTCCAGCCATACCAGCAGTCTTGCCGTTAGGCACCGTGAAATACACGGAGGAGCAATTGTGAGCTGCGTGAAGCAACTCTTCGGTAGGATCTACCCCGTGACCCTCTACGATCTCTCTGAGGTCATCTGGACGTAGATTAGAGGCCACCTCAATGGCAGCCTCATCTGTTATTTGGTGGATAAATTCAGACACGACGATAATACTTAGGTGAAAAGTCTCCTTCCCAACTCATTGATCGTAGTGTAGCGGGTGAAGGATGTGTGGATTTTAAAGTTATATCTACGTTTTTATTATTCTCATAAACTGGTATTGCTTGTATATGTTCATCTAAGTAAGGTGCATCTGAAACATCATACTCATCTAATATACTAGATTCATAAATTTCAGTATAAGGATTTTTACCTACTCTAGTAAGTGTAGTTTCATATAGACCTATCTTACCAAAGTTTATTTTTAATCTATGTACAACAAGAGATGAATTGATTTCAGAATTTACTCTTACTTCTTGACCACCAGTTTGTTTAGTTACATATATACGTGGGAAATCTACTTGATAATCATATAGATATCCTATATTTAATGTAGCACTAGACCAATCACCGGGTACTGTAAAATCATCATTAGGTGTATTGCCTGTTAATGTTACTTCAGTATATCTACCTTCTCTGGCTGTAGCTGAATCTGTATCAACTAATACCAAAGTACCGTTAGGTGTAGTTACATCAGGTATCCAAGTAGATTGATTAGTAAAAGTAGTTAGGTTTGTAGTTGCATTATAAACCCCACCACTAACTGTAGTATAGTTATCTAGATGTATTTGGTAATTAACACCATCTTGATCAATACTTAAATCAGCATCTGTTTGTATTAATTCTATAGTTTGTAAGAAGTTATCAGAATCTAAATGGTAGTATGTATCATTTATAATAAAGTGATACCTTAATGGATTGTTTAATTTCCATTTAAACCAAGCTTGAAAACCTCTTTTCTCAGCTATTTGAAAATATCTCCAACCTTGTATTTCAGATTGACCAGTTTTACCAAATAATACAATTCCATTCTCTCTGGAATGTGTAATCATATCTATATCTTTAGGCAATAAAGATGGTACAACCTTACTTGTTTCTATAAGATCAGGCTCGCCTTCTCTTTGTACATTCCATAACTCAGTAAATCTACTATATTTACCTGAACTGTCTACAAACCCTATAGTAGTACCTAAAGATATTGGAGGTATTGTTTCATTATAATTGAATATAGATAATTTCTTCAGTTTAGCTGTATCAGGATTCATGATCTCAGCATCAGAAACTAATAAGAATTGTTGGTTTGTACTAAAGACAACAAGACCTACATTTAATTCTACTGCATCAAATAATTCTGATGGATATGTTGATGAACAAGCTATATCTATTGGATCAATAGCACTAACTGCTAATGCTGTCCAAGACCAGAATGCTGGTATAGCTAATTCACCGGGTCTAGAAGTTATTACATTTTCTCCAGATAAGAAGCATAGTCTATTACGGAAGAATACTATCTTATTAATTTTCTGTCCTACAAAGGTAGGTACTGGATTAGTTACTTCATCTCCTATAATTCTATCAGTATATGTACCTGCTTTAACTAAGAAGTCTCCATCAGCTTGCCTCTGTAATACATGTGGCATAGTAGTTGTATCAAAACTCTTAGCTATACCCGGTTTTGCACACTCTATCCAAGATCCAGCTCCATCTAAACTATTAGCACTACTAAATTTTACATAATAGTCATCTTCATCTGCTGATCTAGTATTTTGTATCTTAACTATATATCCTAATTTACATTGTAATGGTAATTTAGTAACATCATTAGCTGTATCTTGCATGACTCTCATCAAGTCTTGATCTACAACTTCAATGTTAAATGCAGAACTGGCTGTAAGATACATACCATTACCTATAACTGTTGCAGTAATACCAGTACCACTAAATCCTGCTTGTAACCCACCTAAAATAGTATCAGCTGTAACAGCTGTATCAGAATCAAATGGTGTAGGAGTTGGTCTTATTATACCATTTACACCACCATTTATAGTACCTTTTACTTGTACTGTTTCTATTTCTGTTACTTCTACTACATAATCATAATTAGTCTGAGCTTGATCTAAGCTGACTGTTACTTTATCACCTACTTGCCAACCTTCTCCACCATGTAATAGTTGTACTTCTCTATTATATGAACATGAGTAATCAGTATTAGATGTACCTCCACCTGTTTTACCTTGTTGACCTAATGTAGTAAGTCTAAATATTAAGTTAGTTCTATTTGATGCTGCATTTAATGCATTACCACTAGCATCTTCAGCTGCCCCTAATGGTGCTGAATATGAATTTGCTGTAGTAAAACTAAATACTTGTGTACCTACACCCGGACAGTGACCTGTACCTGCATTTTCCAGTAAAGTATCTGAGTCTATTCTTAATCTAGTTGCTCTAGTTAGAGCTGTTGTAGTACTAGAACTATAAGCATTTAATCCATACTGTCTACCATTCTCTGTTCTAAGTAATTCTACATAAGCATAATGTGTATCAGTAGCAGAAGGTGTAGTACCAGTAGTAGCTACAGTTTTTGTTCTATTATTTAGGAATGTTGTATCATTAATTGTTAATGCTTGTAAGTCTTCTGTAGCTGTTGCACTACTAGGAGTTAGGTAAGAAGTTATAGATGTATGATTAGAATTACTTCCATCATATGCACTGTTATCTGTATGATACCACACATTTTTCTCAGTACCATCATTACAACTCCACATTCTTATCTTACCATCAGATGCTATTTGACCTATATATGATCCTTCTGATTCATCTCTATAATAGTGAAACCAAGACCCATTAGTCTGTACATTAGCTAATGGTGTAGTTCCTATTCTTTTAGATCCGGGTCTTTTATATAAACCATATGTTACATCTGGTATAGCATTAACAACATTCTTTACCTGTCCCGGAAATTTCATATGATCTGGCTGTTCAGATATACCCCCGGTGTAACTTGGTATTGTTTGTGTTATACTTGCCATTATCTTCTAAGGTTTCTCCATGGTTGATAGGTAGTGTATGATGAATCCTCTGGGAATCCAAACATAGTATAGTTAGCTTGAGTAGTTTCATACTCCATTAACGCAGCTCTAGACAACCCTTCTTGTTGCGCTAGTAGTTGTACTAATTGTGGGTTAGAAACTAATTGAGTAGCAGCTACTCTCCCTGCTCTATATGTTATATATCTTTGAAATGGTGTAGGTAGATCTTCAAATGAAATTAATCTAGTTATATCTAAATCAATAGAAGTATGATCTGACCAATCATCTGTATGGTCAAATTTATCGTATAAATATCCTCCTCTCTTTACTACATCGTATTGTCTTTTCTCCCATCCTTCAGATACATCCATCTTTAAAACATCATTACCTACTACTATCTTACCTGTAACTGAATCAGGTGTATAAGTTACATGCTTTTCTGTATTGAAGTGCCAACCTTCTGATTGTACATCAACATTAGCATCTCTTAATAGGTTATATATTAATGATATTTCTGGATTATCGTATACTAAAGAAGTTACTGGTGACTGACCAATAGCTCCCAGTATAGAATTAACTGCGGATAGTTCGGTATCGATGTCAACTGTTGTGGAAGCCATAAAATAAAAAAAGAGGGAGCCCGAAGACTCCCCATATATTGGTTAAAAATATAAGCTTATGTGAAGCTTGCGTTAGAAACAGCAGTGTTGTTCCAGTTAGCAGATACATCGATTCCAGCTACGAGCTCAACAGCAGCAGCAGGATTTAAGAAATCTGCTCCCATTGCTAAACGTCCTAGAATGACATCTCCTTGGTATACCACTGATACATCTCCAGAAGTTACTTGAACTTGTGGTCCGATAGCTTCTACAACACCTGCAGCTTCCTTCTGGAAGATAAGTCCACAGGAACCTCCAAACTTAGCAGCAGTACCGTAGTTATTAACGGTCTTCTGTCCAGATGGAGTAGTAGATGCATCTTGGTCATCCATATCTTCACCAATGAAGGAGCCTTTGGAAGCAGCCTCACCAATATTAGATACAGCACCAGATGGTAGGTTAGCTAGGTTAACACCATAGTCACCAAGGAATGGAATATTCATTGACTTGTAGATCTTGATGCCTGCAATGTCAAGGATACCATTACCGGATTGTAATGCGTCACCTGTTTCGTCACGATTAATTAGGTTGTTGGTGGCACAGTTTCTAATTAATTCATAGTATTGTCTTGGGTTAAGTACAGCTACTCTACCTTCACCTGTAATACCTTTCTCATCTAGGATAGCAGCTGCCGCGAAGAAGGCTTGTACTAA
>VTLG01013307.1_pt1 | contig 18370 bp, 10 predicted proteins | sample 4694571 | NCBI WGS metagenome assembly VTLG01 (sample SAMN12604809, study PRJNA352737) | marine metagenome | biome: ENVO:00000447; feature: ENVO:00000209|ENVO:00000569|ENVO:01000036; material: ENVO:00002151; isolation source: viral sequences binned using virsorter ... | reverse complement strand
GTGGCAGTGCTGGAAGTGCTCCCAATCTACCTGATGGTGCTGTTATAACAGGTGTAGCAACTGTTGGTGTTTTAAGTGCTACAACATTCTATGGTTCTGGTGCAAACCTGACAGGAATTGATGCTACAAGTATTAAACATACTGATGGTAGTGTAAAAATACAAGCAAATTCAGATGGTGCTGTAGTAACTGGTGTATTAACTGCACCTACAGTTTCTGGAACGACTGGTTCATTTACTGGTAACGTATCTGTTGGTGGAACTCTTACTTATGAAGATGTAACGAATGTAGATTCAGTTGGACTTATAACTGCAAGAAATGGTATTAAAGTAACTGGCGGAGATGTTCAAGTTGGTTCTGCTGTAACTGTTGATACTTCTGGTATTAATGTAACTGGTGGTATTAACGTAACTGGTGTTGTAACTGCTACAAGTTTTAGTGGTAGTGGTGCTAATTTATCTGGTTTACCTCCTGCTGGTAATACTATTGATTTAGTAGCTGATGGTGCTATTGCTGCTGGTAAACCTTGTATTATTAAAAGCAACGGTAAGGCAGAACAGGTAGGTTTACTTCCACAAGCAAAGTCTTCGTGTCCAGATGATCGAGGAAGTGCTGAATTATCAAACGTGACTAGTGGTGCTAATTCTAGTTATGGCTTGGTTTGGAACCCAGATAGAAATCGTATGATACTAAGTTCAAGAGGATCACATAGTACTCAGGCGAATGGAAGAACAACATCTATTGAATACAGTACAACTCTTGGTACTGATACTGCAATCCATAAAAGTGTATCTAATTATGTAGGTTCAAGTACCCAGAAAAATACTAGTATTGCATACGATCCAGACACAGATCAGACAATAATCGCTTATAGATTAAACAATGATGTCTATGTAAGTCTGATGTCATTAGATTCCAGCGACAATATTACTTATGGTAATAGAATTGAAGTAGCTTCTAGTGTTAACCCAGATAATATACGAGTTGTTTACGATACTAATAGCAACAGAGTAATAATTATATGGAGAAACGGTGGTAACAATAAAATGTATGCTAGAGCAGGTATTGCTAATGCTACAACTAATGGAGATGTAGGTAGTTTTGGAACCACTATAGAAATAGAAACGCATACCACTGTTGATGGTGGAATGGATGCTTGTTGGGATTCAACAAATAATAAAGTTCTTGTGGCTTACAAAAACACATACGGTTCTGGTGGTTATCCACATGCGTTTGCTATAAGTTGTAGTGGAACTACTCTTACTCAAGGAGCTAGATATCAATTAATGAATATAGAAATATCAGCGTTTCTACGGTGTGCTTTTGATTCTGATCAAGGCAAAGCTATGGTTAATTACACTATGGCATCCAATAATAAACTTGTAAGGCAAGCTTTCTGGATTTCTAGTGGTACAACTATTGCAGACGGAGCAGAATCAACTGTCGCTCGTAGTGGTACTGATATTCAAATGGAAGGATATGATATGTGTTATGATCCTGGCTCTAAAAAGTTTTATACAGCAGGTGCTCATAAAAATGATTCAAAGAAACCGATCTTAATTCAACACGAAATTAATAACAGTAATGCTGTAACTAGTGGTAGTTCAAGCCAATTTGATGGCTCTGGAAATATAGCTCTTGATCAACAAAAGAATTGGGCTATTGCACCGTTAGGTAGTAATGGAAAGATAGCGGTTGTATTTGCTAACGATAGTAATAGTAGTCAACCTGACATAATGTTGTTTGAAACTATGCAGAATGCAACTAACTTTTCTTCTGATCAACGAAACTTTATAGGGTTTGCACCTTCTGCTATTAGTGATGGAGCTACAGGAACTATAAATTTAGCTGGCAATATAGTAGGTAATCAGTCTGGACTTACTCCTGGTTTATTATATAAAACTGACAATGATGGAACATTACTTCAAGCATGGGGTAATGGTGAAGTAGGTCTATTAGCTGTAGCTTCTGACAAAGGACAAGTAATAAGATCTCTCGTCTAATAAATATCCTCACCTGAATAAATTATTATGCCTGATTTTAGAATACGAGAGACTGGAGAAGTTATAAGTGATAGTGAGTTTCGTTTGAGACATAAGCACACATCTTTTCCAAGGATTATTGATGAACCACTTCAAGAGGAGTTTGGAATTGATATGATCTTTGATGGACCACAACACCAAGGTCCACCACCTTATTCACAAACTTATAGGGATGGTATAGAGAAGATAGGTGATAAATGGTATACCAAATATAGTATTAGGCAGCAAGATAAAGAACCAATTGATAAGATGTTTGCAGAAAATGTAAGAAATAGAAGAGATAGTATAATAAAAGAAAGTGATTGGAGAGCAGTATCAGATAGACAATTAGAACCAGAGTGGAAAGAATATCGTCAAGCACTTCGTGATATATCCAAACAGGAAGGATTTCCTCATGATGTTGAATGGCCAGTAGACCCTGATGGTAAAAGTGAGGGTATACGTTGATGCTAAATAACTTGAGGAGATTCCATAGTGATTATCTTATATTATTTAATAAATAACTAAAAAAGAAGGCGAAGATGTCACAGTTAAATGTCGATAACATACGAAATCGAACTGGTTCTAACGGAGGACCGAACTTTCCCAGTGGCATCACAGTTGCCGTAGGACAAACTGCTTATATACATGGTAATTTACAAGTTGATGGAACAGAAACCATTATTAATACAGAGACATTAAATGTTTCTGATAAGACAGTAGGTATTGGTTCGACTTCTAATGCATCCAATACAACTGCTGATGGTTCAGGTATTGAGATATTCGCAAGTTCTTCGCAGACAGGTAATAATAAAACAATAACATGGAGTAATACAGCAAATAGTTGGGAGTTTGGTCCTAATGATGTTGGACTTAAAGTAGGAACAGGTATAACAGTATATGGTGAAACAGGAATTGTAAGTGCTACAAGTTTTAAGGGAGATGGTTCAGAATTAACTGGTATTGATGCAACTGCATTAAAAGATGGTAGTGGTAGTGTAAAAATACAAGCAAATTCAGATGGTGTTGTTATAACAGGTGTAGCAACTGTTGGTGTTTTAAGTGCCACAACACTCTATGGTTCTGGTGCAAATCTAACTAACCTACCACCTGGTGGTAATGTTATAGAAGCAGTAGCTAATGGGTCTATTGCTAATAATAAAGCAGTTAAGATAGATACTGACGGGAAAGTTAGTGAGATAAAAGAAGTGACTTCACCTGTGACAACTTTAGTTCTTTCAGGAAGTCCTCAAGGTTTAAATTCAGGTCAAAATGATTATAGGATGAAAGCTATAAATTGTGGCACTGATAAAGTATTAGGAATTTATGTTGATGGAACAAATGGGGATATATCAGCAAGAGTTGGTTATCATTCTGGATCTAATGATTATCCATCTTGGGGTACTGAAGCTAATATACCTGTTTCAGGAGGCAATTGGAATGTAGATTATGGTCGGATAGAAGCTTGTTATATTGGTAGTAATAAAGTATTCATAGCTTTTTCATCTAATGGTTCTATTAGATGTTATATAGCAACAGTTAATACGAGTAATAATACGGTAACATTTGGTTCAGAAACAGCTGTATCAGGAAATAATAGATATCCAGCTGTTAGTTATGACCCAGATTTAGATAATGTTTTATTGATTTGGAATTCAGCTGGGAGTAGTGACAAAGGTTTTGCTGCTGTGATGACTTGGAGTGGAACGACTATAACTGCTAATACTTCGGTTGAGTTTCCTAGAATATCTAGTCATAATGGTGTTAATGAGAAAAATGTTTGCTACGATACTAATGTAAACAAACACATAGTGATGTTTGATTATAAGGATTATGGTAATAGGGGTTATGTGGTTTCAGTATCAGTAAGTGGCACTACTCCTACCTTTGGAACTTTAGTTCAATTCTGTGGTAGTGGTCTAGGAACAGATGCTCTTAATCCAAATAACCCTGTAGATCTTGATTTTGATCCTAATGTCAATAAATTTGTACTTTTTTATACAGGAGGAGCACGTTGTTGGAAACAGGTAGGAACTTGTGCTTCTAATGGAAATATAACAGTTGAATCTCAAAGCATGAGTTTATATACACATGGTAATAATAATATATGGCCTTCTATAATTTACGAACCAGTTTCTCAATCTTTTATAGCTGTTTCAGTTACTTCAGATGGGGGTAACTGGAGTAGGTATCCAAGAGCACAGTTCTTTAAAATAGATTCAAGTGGTAATTATACATTTGCAAATAGTACCACCATTCAAACTGAAGCTTCAGAATTTACAACTGTTGCAAATTGGGGAACATCACCAAAAGGTAAAGCCGTAGTATTATGGGCAGCTATGGCTAATAGTGATGGTAATAGAAATGCAGAAAGTCAAGATTTAAATACTACTGCCGAGCAATCAAATTTAACTCAAGGTCGTCACTATATAGGTTTTGCAGATCAAGCATATACTGATGGTCAAACAGCTACGATTAAAACTTATGGTAATAACGTTGATACGTTGTCAGGATTGACGATTGGTAGTAAATATTGGGTTCTAGGTGATGGCACTGTAACAACAACTCAACAAAGTGGAGCTCCTGCTGCTTTAGCTGGATTAGCTATTGGTACTACTAAATTATTGATAAGAGAACCTAATGGTTGGGCGACTTAAAGATGATGTTTAATATCATGCTCCTACTTAATCCTATAAATAAATAAAAAGTTTCTAAAATAATGTCAAGAATTAGAGCTGACAAGTTAGTCAATAAGAATGCGTCGGGTGGTCCTGATTTACCTCTTGGTGCAACTATAACTGGTGTTGTAACGGCAACTACTTTTTCTGGTGGTTTTACTGGTTCTGGTGCTAACCTTACTAATGTTCCAGCAACCAGTTTGACGGGAACACCAAATATTAGTGTAGGAACTGTTAATTCTGGAAATGTAACTTCTACAGGAACAGTTAGTGCTGTAACAGGAACCTTTAGTGGTAACGTAAGTGTTGGTGGGACATTGACATATGACGACGTAAGTAATGTAGACTCGGTTGGATTAATAACAGCAAGAAATGGTATAAATGTAACTGCTGGAGTATCGACATTTGCTGCAGCAACTCATCAGAATGCAGGAACAAAAGTAACTGGTCCTTATTCTGCTAATATAACAGCAATGGGTGCGAATGATGTTGATTGTTCTGCTGGTAATTACTTTACCAAGACTATTACAGGAGCAACGACCTTTACATTCTCTAATGCACCTTCTAGTGTAGTATATTCATTCACGATGGAAGTAACATTGAATGGATCGAATGCAATCACATGGCCAGCAGCAGTTAAATGGAATGGAGATGCAGCACCAACGATAACAGATGCCAAGACTCAACTGTTTATGTTTATAACCGATGATGGTGGAACTCGTTGGAGAGGTTCAGCACTTGTAGACTACGTTAATTAAAAAAAAATGACAGATCCTATTACACAGTCAATGATGCAGGGTGCTGCTGGTGCTGCTGGTGATAAAGTTTATGTAGATGATGTTTTTTCACTAGATATGTGGAAAGGTAATAATGCCAATCAAAGAGCAATTACTAATGGACTGGATTTATCTGGGGAAGGAGGAGCAGTATTTGTAAAAGGAGCAAATTTAGGATCCGACTGGGTAGTTGGTGATAGTATTATTGGTGATAATCATTGCTTGTGTACTAATAATGGTAGTGGTCGTGATACTCAAACTTCAAAATTTAGATCTCTTACGAGTAATGGATTTGAGGTAGGTGATGATAATGAAGTCAATAATGTTTCTTATGATTATATAAGTTTTGGATTTCGTAAACAAAAACAATTTTTTGATATAGTAGAATTTACGGGAACTGGTAGTGTTCAAACAATTGCACATAATTTAGGTAGTGTGCCTGGAATGATCATAGTTAAGTGTTATTCAACTGGTAGTAGAGATTGGAATGTTTATCATCGAGAAATTGCTTCAGGATCACCTGGAAACTTTCGTTTAAGAATAGATTCAGACTCAGGTAGAAATAATAGTTCATCTTATTGGAATAATACTGCACCAACTGATACTCATTTTACAGTAGGTACTTCAGGTGATGTTAATGATCCTGGACAACAATTTGTAGCATATCTTTTTGCACATAATGAAACAGTACATGGTGAGGAAGAGGATCAATCTCTTATTGCTTGTGGTTCTTATACAGGTAATGGTAGTAATATAACTGTAAACATTGGATGGGAACCCCAATTTTTCCTGGTTAAAGCTGCAGATCAAACTGCTGATTGGGTCATAACCAATACACTATACAGATTCGGAGCGAACAAACCATCTAATGATCAACCACTAGATGCTAAAACAATGAATTGGAATAATCCTACTCCGATGACTACTACCAATGCAAGAATATCGCAAGAATGGAATGGGGTTGGAATAAGGAATGAATCTCAAGGATTCTGTAATGATTCTGGTCAGAGATATATTTATCTTGCAGTTAGGACTGCAGTTGGTTTAGTAGCTAAACCACCAGCAGCTGGAACAGATGTATTTCATTGTGGTCCTGCTAATGGTCCTGCTGAATGCCCTCCAGGATCATTTGAGACTAATTTTCCAGTTGACTTTGCTCTTGAAAAGAAGCCAGGGTCAGTTACAGATTGGGAAGGTATGACACGTAAAAGTGGAGTCTACAGATGGTTTCCAAATACAGCCTCTGGACTACCTTCATCTAATAGTTCTTTTGTATGGGATAGTAGCACTGGATTTACACAGAATATGCCTGGCAGTTCATCATTCTGGGCATGGAGTAGAAGTAGAGGATTTGATGTGCAATGTACTTATGCTCAAGGTGCTCGTACATATAACCACAATCTTGGTCAAGTTCCAGAAATGATATGGGTAGGTAGACTGGAACGAAATGATTGGCATGGAGCTGGGCATTATAAAATGAGAACTACAAATCCTTGGGATAATGTATTGTATATGAATGGTGATTCCGCAGGTAATCCTGGTCTAGGGTATTGGGATAATACTGCACCAACTGCTACTACATTTACTCTTGGAAGTAATGAAGCAATGAGTTACTATAATATAATGGTAATGCTTTGGTGTTCAGTGCCAGGTATATGTAAGCTTGATGATTATAATGGTGATGGTGGAACTAGTAATGCTGTTGATTGTGGATTCCAACCAAGATATGTAATGATAAAAAGAGTTGATAGTAGTGGTGACTGGAAGATATGGGATCATGCTAGAGGCACTAATGTGTTAAGGTTAAATTTGACTAATTCACAAGTAAATGATAATTTGATTAGTTTTACTTCTACAGGATTTACTTTGATTAGTCCTGATGGAACTGTAAATGCAAATGGTGGTAGATATATCTATCATGCTCAAGCATAATCCTTATAAATAACTAGAAAAGTAACCAAATACCATGTCTGATATTCGAGTAGACAATATAAAGAATGAAGCAGGGACAGGATCTCCAGGGTTTCCTTACGGTGCGAGTATCACAGGTGTCGCCACTGCTACATCATTTGTTGGTAATTTAACTGGTAATGTTACTGGTAATACATCGGGATCATCTGGATCTTGTACTGGTAATGCAGCAACGGCAACAGTCGCAACAAATGCACAAGGATTGACGGGTAGTCCTAATATTTCAGTAGGAACGATAACTGCTTCAGGTAGTGTAAGTATTGGTGGAACATTAACATACGAAGACGTAACGAATATAGATTCTGTTGGTATTATAACTGCAAGAAATGGGGTAGACTTTAAGGGAGTTCTTCGAGAGAAAGTAAAGATAACTGCAGGAAAGTTAAGTGATAATACACAGATTAACTTAGATGATGGAATGGTTCATTTCTTTACTACTCAAGAAACAACTACATCCACACCTAATATTACATCAAGCGTAGGAATTAACACAGTAATGGCAGTTGGTGATACAATGACATTAAGTGTTATCACAACTGCTGCTGCTGGTGCATACTCTGCAAACTGGACAGTCGATCATACTGCTGTAACTGAAGCATGGAATGGTGGTGCTGCTCCTGCTGCTGGTGGTGCTGCTGGAAAAGATTTCTATACACTTAATATCATCAAAACAGGAAATGCTGCATTCACTGTTCTTGGTAACGTTTCTAACTTCGCTTGAATCTAAATGAAAGACATAATACCTGCAAAGAAACAGAGCCCAATTTTAGGACTCACTGGAATGGGTGGGGGAGTTGGTAGTAATTTAGGCGGTAGTCTTGCTAAAAAAACCTATGCTGAAGATGTTTATTCGACGTATTTAAAATCATTTAATGGATCTACTAACATTGTAAATAATATAGATCTTGCAGAAGAAGGTGGAATGGTATGGACAAAGATCAGAGATAACAGTGATGGTTTTTATCTTGCGGATACTGTAAATGGAGTTAATAAAACATTAAGGACTAATGTTAATAATGCATTAGAAAATAATAGCTATGCAATTTCTGCTTTTAATAATAATGGTTTTACTTATAATGATGGATATGGTGGTCCTAAAGATTATGTCACATGGACATTCCGCAAGGCAAAAGGATTTTTTGATGTTGTTACGTGGACAGGAAATGGTAGCACTAGGACAATCGATCATAATTTGGGGTGTCTTCCTGGATGTATAATGGTGAAGAATCTTACTAATGCTAGAGATTGGACAGTGTGGCACAGAGGAGCTGTACAATCAAATGCAATCAATACACTGATATTAAATACTGAATCTCAAGCAGCAGGTAATAGCAGTTATTTCGATAATGGTTCTACTCCACCTACAGCGACTAATTTTACTGTTCATACTTCAAACCGTGTTAATCTTAGTGGTGACAATTATATAGCCTATGTTTTTGCAGGAGGTGAGTCCACAGCCGCTGGATCTAATAGTATTTATTATCCTAGTCCTAGTGGTACGGTAAGGCGTATTCTCTGTGGTGATGCTTCAAATACAACTGCTGATTTTAATTTTGGGACAGGAGATTTAACAATAGAATGTTGGATAAAATGTAGTTCAAGTCAAGGTGGTTATCCAAGGGTGGTTGCTATTGGTCCTCAATGGGAAGCTGAAATGGCTGCTCTTCAATGGGATCACAGTGAAAATGCTAATAGAGTAAGTTTTTATTGCTATAACCACAGTAGTAGCACTACTGCTCCACTATTAAGATCATCAGTTAAAAATTTCAATGGGGACGGTCAATACCATCATTGTGCTGTAACTAGGAGTGGAAATACCTGGAGATTGTTTGTTGATGGTGTTATGGAAGATCTGCAAACATGGACAGGATCTACGAATACTGCTAATAGTTATTGCACCATAGGAAATACTCCTGGTAGTGCTACTACCTCTTGGTTTGGAGGATACATTTCAAATGTAAGAATAGTAAAAGGAACAGCAGTTTATACATCGTCATTCAGAGTACCAACTGAACCACTAAAAAATATAACTAATACCAAACTTTTATGTTGCAATAATCTTTCTGGTACGGCAGCGACAGTAACACCTATAGCTCTTACTGAAACTAATATAATGCAAAATCAGACAGATAACCCCTTTGACGACCCAGATAATTTTATCTTTGGTGAAGATGGAGATCAAAACATGGTCAAGTGCGGTAGTTATATTGGTAATGATTCCTCTGATGGTCCAATAATTAATTTAGGTTGGGAACCTCAATGGATATTGATAAAAAGATCTACTGGTGGATCAGGTGATTGGGTGTTGTTTGATAATATGCGAGGTCTTTCTACTGATGGTCTTACTGATTCCTTCCTACCAACAAATGAAAACAATCCTGAAGTAACTAATCTTAATTGTGTAGATATTTCTGCAACAGGTTTTGAACTTAAGAGTAGTGATACTAGGTGGAACGGACTTTCTTCCACCTATGTCTATATGGCAATCCGAAGGTCCGATGGTTATGTAGGAAAACCAGTAGAGGCAGGAACTGATGTATTCACTACGGTTTATGGTAATTCAGGTGGTACAAACCCATCATTCGTTACCAATTTTGTTGTTGATTCTGCTTTAAATAGAACAATTACAGGTTCTGAAAGTTGGTATGTAACAAGTAGATTAACTAGAGATAAGTATATGGTCACAAATGGCACTGCTGCTGAAACTACTGCTTCTACTTTCAAATTTGATCACAGCAATGGTTGGAGAACTGGTGGTGCAGTACCAGCTTATTTATCTTGGAATTGGAAACGTCACGCTGGAATGGATGTGGTTGGTTACACAGGTGCTGGTAGTTTTTCTAGTGTTCCCCATAGCCTCTCAAAAACACCTGAGATGATATGGGTGAAAAAGAGAAATGCAACTGAAAATTGGATTGTTTACCATAAAGATTTAAATGGTGGAACAACCCCTGAAAATTACTATCTTGAGGTAAATACACAGGATGCTGAAGCGACTCAACAAGTTTGGAACGAAACGGCTCCTACATCAACTTATTTTACTGTAGGTGGTGGTTCTTGGGTTAATGGAGGTGGAGATAATTTTATAGCCTGGTTATTTGCCAGCGTTACAGGTGTCAGTAAAGTTGGTAGTTTTGCAGGAAGTAGTAGTGATGTCACATTGAATTTAGGATTTGTCCCTAGATTTCTTATGGTAAAAGGCAGAACTGGACCTTCTGGAACTAATTGGACAGTGTGGGATAATGTAAGAGGTATTACTGGTGGAGGTGCAGATACTCCTAGAATGTATCTAAACGCTCAATCGGCAAGTAGTGCTGGTGCTAATGATAATGTATTTACAGTTGATAGTGGTGGTGTTAAAGGAATAACAATAGTTACTGGTCCCACTTGGAATAATCATCAAGACTATAATTACATATATTATGCTCATGCGTGATCCTATAAATATCTAAAAAAGTAGTAGAAGAGAAATGCCGTTAAGTAATGCCTCAAGATTAGCTGATTTTGGAACGGGTATTGGCACAGCAGGTGCTATTATTCAAGTTGATAATGCGAATCAAAGATTAGGAGTTGGAACTACTGCTCCTACTGCAACTTTGGGGGTTGCTGGTATTGTTAGTGCTACTGCTTTTTATGGAGATGGATCAAATCTTGATGGTGTTGCAAGTGCAGGTTTAGGAACAGCATTAAGTGAAGAAGAGTTTAATCCGTTAACAGTTATATACCAGACAAGTGATACTTTAAGTGTTGGTGCAACAATAACTGTAGATCCACCTGATGCAACAACAAAGGTAGCATATACACAGTATGCAGAAATTCTATTACAAGATGATGCAGATTTAATTGTTGCTGATGGAGATGACTTTATACCAGATATTTTAGGATTATCTACAGAAGGATTTAGTTTTAGTAATGCAAATGGTAATGGAGTATTTGATACTGTATATACAGATAATATAGAGAATGCAGCAGGTAGAGGTGCTCCAAACTTCCCACTAGGAATTACTGTAACAGGTATATCTACTTTAAGTGGTAATGTTTCTATCGGTGGAACTCTAACTTATGAAGATGTAACTAATGTAGATTCAATTGGTGTTGTTACTGCAAGAAGTGGTATTGATATTACAGGAGCAAGTGCTGGTGTAAATGGTTCTTCTAATTTAATATTAAAAGTTGATGGAGGTGAGAAGGTTCGTATTACATCAGCAGGATTGGTTGGTGTGGGAACTGATAATCCAGCATCTGAACTTCATGTGATGCAGTCAAAAAGTGGTGGTAGTAGTCATGCATCATCGCAAATAACTTTAGAAAGAGATGGAACCAATTATTTACAGTTCATGACTGCAAATAATGGCACATCTGGTATATTATTCGGTGATGTAGCTGATAATGATGGGACAAAGATTAAGTATGATCATAATCTTTCTATGATGCTATTTGAAACCGAAGCATCAGAAAGACTCCGCATAGGTCCAGCAGGTCAAATTGGTATCGCTGGTGCTAACTATGGAACAGCAGGACAAGTATTAAGTAGTCAAGGTTCTGGTGCTGCTCCTCAATGGGCAACTCCTGCTTCTGGAGGATTGACTGAATGGGATCAATGGTCATTCGTTAATAATATATCTAACCTTGGGCAGAATATGTCCACCCCACAAGATTTGGGTAGTGGTTCAATGGGAGTAATTTGGCAAAGAATTAATACTTCTCAAAATCCTGGTTTTGAGAAGATAGGAGTAGGAATGACTCATTCAAGTGGAGTATTTACCTTTCCAAGCGTTGGTAAGTATGAAGTTTCTTGCCATGTCCAGTTTAGGTCATGGGATCAAGGTCGTTCTGGATTACGATTAGCTTTGTTTACTAGTGCTGATGGTGGATCTAGTTGGCATGGTAGTAGTCCTTCTGGTACATATTATATGGAAGAAGCAACATCTAATTCTAGCTACTCATATGCAACTCTTAATGTTGATGGATTTATTAATGTAGATAATACTACTAATAAAGTATGTAAATTTGTTGTATCACATAACGGTGAAAACAGTGCTCAAATAGGAATTTTTGGATCAGCTAGTACTGTAAGAACTAATTGTATTTTTAGGAAATTGAATTAACTACCTAAATAACTAAAAAGTAATAACCAATGTCAAGAATTAGAGCCGAAAGGATTACAAATAAAGAAGGCACAGGTGCTCCACTATTTCCGAATGGAATCCGTGTAGTAGGTCTGACTAGCATATCTAATATAGCTGCTAGTACTGGTACTTTTACTGGTAATGTTTCTATCGGTGGAACTCTGACATATGAAGATGTAACCAACGTAGATTCAGTTGGAATTATTACTGCAAGATCTGGTATTAATGTTCCTGCTGGTGGTGTAACAATTGGTGGTAAACAGATAACTGGTGATTCTCAAGGAATAGGTATTGGAACTGATAATCCAGCATCGATTTTTCATATACAAGATACTGGACCTGTTTTAACCGCAAAGGCAACTAATGCTAGTTCTGGATTGAGAGTTAATGTAATAGGTAACACTACTGGAGAAATAGTTAGAATACAGCAAGATGGATCGGAGTTATTACGTATTAAACATGGTGGTAATATAGGTATAAATCAAAGTAATCCAGTAACTAAACTACAATTAAATGGAAACTATAGTGAGAATATAGTAGCAGTATCAGGAACAGCAGTTGATTGTTCTACAGGTAATTATTTCACAAAGACAATCACAGGAGCAACAACATTTACCTTTACTAATGTTCCATCTAATGTGGCATATGCATTTACTTTTGAGGTAACACTAAACGGTTCTAATGCAATTACATGGCCAGGTTCAGTTAAGTGGCCAGCAGATACAGCACCAACAATCACAGACGGTAAGACACAGGTATTCGTATTCTTAACAGACGACGGTGGAACTAGATGGAGAGGTAGTTCACTCGTAGATTATACTAATTAAATATTATGTCTATAGCACGAAAGATATTAATGGGTGCTGCTGGTGCAGGTAGTAAGACCACTTATATTGACGATCTTTTTTCGACGTATTTGTATAGAGGTGATGGTACTAATAGTCATCAAATAGTTAATGGAATAGATTTAGCAAGTAAAGGTGGTTTAATTTGGGGAAAAGAAAGAAGTAATTCAGGTTCTCATTATCAATTTGATACTGTAAGGGGTTTAAATAAAAGACTTAAAAGTAATACCAGTGGTGCTCAAGAAACTGATACTTTTTATAGTTCTGTTAATAGTGATGGTTATACAATTGAGAAAACAACAAGTGTTAATATAAGTGGTAGAGATTATGTTTCATGGACATTCCGTAAGGAACCTGCATTTTTTGATGTTGTTACTTTTACTTCGACTTCAGACGCTAATCAAAGAATTCCTCATAGTTTGGCATGTCTACCAGGTTTAATAATCTGTAAATGCATTTCTACTACAGGTTATTGGGTTGTTTATCATACAGAGATAGCAGCTATGAATCCTAGTGATCCTTGGACTAAATCTATACTATTAGATTCTGATGTAGGTTCTTCAACATATGCGAGTGGAACATGGGGAACTGGACCGACTTCTACAGACTTTGGGTTTAAGGGAAGTGCCTTTGCTGGTGCTGGTGAAGATTGGATTGCTTATGTTTTTGCAGGTGGTAAATCAACTGCTGCGACTGCAAGATCTGTTGATTTTGACTCTAATCAAGATGTATTAAATACATCATCTAGTTCTGATTACGCTATGGGAACTGGTGATTATACAGTTGAATGTTGGGTCAAGATAAACAGTACAAATAATAATTTTGGAATATTTCAGGGTGGTGGAATCAATACTAGTTATTTAACTGGACCGACTGTTTTTTATTACGTTGGGAGTGGACTTACTTTTGGTAACGGTGCTGAAAAGGGTACTGGTGTTCATCCTCCTATTAAACAATGGTTTCATATAGCACTTGTTAAAAATGGTAGTAGTACAACATTCTATTATAATGGAACACCTGTAAGAACAGTAAGTGATACCCATAACTATACTAATCAAAGTTTTGCTCTTGGTGGTTATTACTCAAATAGTTACTTGGGTCAGATACAAATATCAAATTTCAGAGTAGTAAAAGGAACAGCAGTTTATACATCAGGATTCAATCCACCAAAGGCAGGATTAACAAACATAACGAATACCAAACTTTTATGTTGCAATAATGCATCAGTAACAGGATATACTGTAGCTGCTGGAGCGTTAAGCACTTCTGGTGATCCAACAGCAAGCACAGATAGCCCCTTCATTGACTCAGATGTTTTTAAGTTTGGTGAAGATGAAGATCAAGATTTAGTTAAGTGTGGTAGTTATAGAGGTAATGGACAGTCTACTGGAAGTAATGAGGTTAATTTAGGTTGGGAACCTCAATGGATACTGGTAAAATGTGAAAGTGGTAGTGAGCATTGGGAAATTTATGATTCCGCAAGAGGAATTTTTGATGGAAGCACTGAATCTTGTTTAGAACCAAACTTAACTAATGCTGAAAGTCAAAATGACCGTTTTAGTGTAACGCCTACTGGGTTTAAAATAACTAGTAGTAGTGGTGCAGTAAATGGAAACGGACATACTTACTTATATGTTTGTATTAGAAGACCCGATAATATAGTAGGAAAACCAGTAGAGGCAGCAAATGGTGCATATAATGCAATTTATGGTAACAGTAGTTCTATTATTCCTAATTTTCCCAGTAACTTCCGTGTTGATATGGGAATATACAAGGAACCTACTAATAGTTATGATTGGTATCTTCATACAAGATTGATGGGACCATATAATTTAAAAACTAATTCTAATGATACTCAAAAACCAGCAGCACCTGGAGATGCTGATGCTACATTTGATAGCCCTACTGGATGGGGTAAGTTTGGATATAACACCGATAAAGCGTCATGGATGTGGAAACGTCATGCTGGTTTTGATGTGGTGACTTATAAAGGTTATGAATTTGGTGGTGTTAATAGTAATAGATCGCTACGTCACAGTCTCGGTGTTGTTCCAGAAATGATATGGATGAAAGCTAGAAATTATTCTGGTAATTGGGCTGTTTACCATAAAGGATTAAATGGAGGGACTAATCCTTGGAATTATTATATGAATCTTAATGGTACTGGTGGAGAATCTTCTAGTTCTACTGTGTGGGGTCAGACAGCACCTACATCGGATTTTTGGACTGTTGGTCCTGATAATGCTGGTAATGGTACTTATAATTATTGTGCCTATCTATTTGCCAGCGTTGACGGTATTAGTAAGGTTGGTAGTTATACTGGAAATGGTTCTGCTTCAGGACCAACAATTACTCTAGGATTTGCCCCAAGATTTATTCTTATTAAATGCACAACTGGTGGCACTAATTGGATGCTTTATGACACATTAAGAGGTTTAACTTCAGGAAATGATCAGCGTATAGAGTTAAATACGGGTAGCAATCAAACTGCTGTTGATGATATAGATCCTACTGCAACAGGATTCCAAGTGGTTTCAACTTGGGATCAACTTAATGGTAACACTGAAAATTATCTATATTATGCTCATGCGTGATCCTATAAATATCTAAAAAAGTAATAAACAATGTCAAGAGCAAGAGACTTATCAAAATTAGGTAATCCTAATGTTATTGTAGCTGACACTGAAAGAGTTGGTTTTGGAACTCAAGTGCCTGAAAATGCTGCAAATGCTTCTTCCAGTTTGATAAGTGCTGGTATTGTTACTGCTACTGCTTTTTATGGTGATGGATCTAATTTAGAAGGTGTTGCAAGTGCTGGATTAGGAACTGCTGTAGATGATACAAAGGATAGTATTGGACAGAACATATATTTCACAAACGCAGAGTTATCAATTAATGAAAATACAACTGTAAATGCTCCTGATACATCAAATATTGCATATACACAGTATCAGCAAGTTACAGTTGAGAGTGGTTCAGAATTAATTATTGCAGATGGAGATAGTTTTATACCAGACGTATTAGGTATTGGAACAGCACTTCAAGCATCTACTGCTGGTGCTGGTAATGGTTTATTTGGAACACTTTATGTAGATAATATAGAGAACGTAGCAGGTAGAGGTGGTCCTAACTTCCCACTAGGTATAACAGTAGCAGGTGTCTCTACTTTAAGTGGTAACGTAAGTATCGGTGGAACTCTTACTTATGAAGATGTAACCAACGTAGATTCAATTGGTGTTGTCACAGCAAGAAGTGGTATTGAGGTAACTGCTGGTGGTATTAATGTTGGTGGTATTTCTACTTTAGGTGGTAATGTAAAAATAGGTTCTGGCACTCCAGGTGGAAAATTGCATATTGGTCCTATAGGTTCTGGTGATATAGTTGCTGAATTGACTTCTGGTAGTCCAACATTTACTTATAGAAATGGAAGTGGTGCTTGGTTCCATGCTGGAAAACATCCATCTCAAGATGCTTTTATTATATCTGATGGTGCAAATACAACTGCTAATGAAAGACTTCGCATAGGAAGTGCAGGTCAAATTGGTCTTGGTGGTGCTAACTATGGAACATCAGGTCAAGTATTAACCAGTCAAGGTGGTAGTGCTGCTCCTCAATGGGGAGATGTTGCTGCTGGTATGAGTGAGTATGATGTATGGGCAATGACCAACAATACTGGTGCTTCTGAGTGGGATTATGAGGTAATAGGAGGTGGTTCTGCTCCTCAATCTATTACTATTGCAAGGCAAACTACAACTCAAAATCCACTATTTACAAAAATTGGAACAGGAATGTCATATTCTGCAGGAATATGGACTTTTCCCTCTACTGGACATTGGGAATGTACATTTACACATATTACACAAACGCAGACTGCGGGTACGGGTCAAGAGTATTATATGGATGTTACTCAAGATAATGGCACTTCTTGGAGTCCCATAACATTTATATTTAATACCAATGCTCAAGGTTATGGTCACATTCAAACTCTTATTTATAATTTCCTCAATGTAACAAATGTAGGTCAACAAAAAGTGAGATATAGATGGAAATCTAATGGACCATGTTATTCTAAAGGATCTACTACTGATTTGAGAAGTTCTTTTGTATGGAAGAAAGTTGCTTAACCTAACCACCTAAATATCTAAAAAAGTAATAAACAATGTCACAGATTAGAGCCGACAATATAACCAATAGACAGGGAACGGGTGCTCCTATCTTTGTTAATGGTATTAGAGTAACAGGACTCACCAGTATATCCAACATGGTTGCTAATACTGGTACTTTTAGTGGTGCTGTAAGTATTGGTGGAACTCTGACATATGAAGATGTAACAAATATTGATGCTGTTGGTTTAATTACTGCAAGAACAGGAGTTAAAGTTACTGCTGGTGGTATTGATGTTTCAGGTGGTGGTGCTAATATTGTTGGTATTTTAACTACTTCTGATCAGATTCGTATAGCTAAACAATCAGGAGCACTTTTAGAACTTACTACATTAACAAATGGAGCAGATTCTTCTGTACGTTTGCATGAGGGATCTGCAGGTAGTACTTCAAATGGTGGTGCAATAACTTATAGTGGTGCAGATAATAAACTTCATATTTCTTGTGGTACAGATTTAACAACAAAAAGAATAACTATTACTCGTGATACTGGTTCTGTAGGTATTGCAACTGAAGCACCAGCAGGAACTCTACATGTTGAAGGTAATCAGGTAGGTACTATTGTTGCAATGCCAGCAAACTCTGTTGTATGTTCAGCAGGTAATTATTTTACAAAGACAATTACAGGAGCAACAACCTTTACATTTGATAGTGTTCCAACAAACGTTGAGTATTCATTTACATTAGAAGTAACTCTTAATGGTTCTAATTCAATTACATGGCCAACAACTGTTAAGTGGAATGCAGATACACCACCAACAATAACGGATGGTAAGACGCAGATGTT
>VTLG01003663.1_pt1 | contig 18376 bp, 11 predicted proteins | sample 4694571 | NCBI WGS metagenome assembly VTLG01 (sample SAMN12604809, study PRJNA352737) | marine metagenome | biome: ENVO:00000447; feature: ENVO:00000209|ENVO:00000569|ENVO:01000036; material: ENVO:00002151; isolation source: viral sequences binned using virsorter ... | reverse complement strand
GCTTTAGCACAAACATATGACCGTAAGATCTTCAGATCTATCGTTCGTGGTGCTCGTGCAGCTTCTCCAGTTTCAGCTACAGGTTTCGTAGAACCAGGTGGATCTCAGATTCGTGTTGGTACAACTAACCTAGCTGCTAACGCATACGATTCAGAGAAACTTGTGGACGCCTTCTATGATGCCGCAGCTGCCTTAGATGAAAAGGGAGTTAGTGGTGACGGGCGTGTCGCCGTATTGAACCCAAGGCAATATTATGCTTTGATTCAAAACGTATCCACAAATGGTCTAATCAACCGTGACGTACAAGGTACAGCCTTGCAGTCTGGTAACGGTATCATTGAAATTGCAGGCATCAAGATCTACAAATCAATGAACGTACCATTCTTCGGAAACTATGGTACTAAGTTAGGAGGCACCGCTGGTGCTGCTGACCCTGGTGAAACCTCACCTGGAAACCTTGGTACATTCGTTGGCGAAGATATGCTCGACGATGAAGCTGTAACTGGTACTAACTATGGTTCACGTAACAACTATGGTACTGATGAAAGATTCGCTCACTCTTGTGGTGTGGTCTTCCAGAAAGAAGGTGCTGCAGTTGTAGAAGCTATTGGACCTCAAGTTCAAGTTACATCTGGGGATGTGTCCGTGGTTTACCAGGGAGATGTCATTCTAGGACGCCTCGCAATGGGAGCCGACTACCTCAACCCAGCTGCTTGTGTGGAACTTATTGCTGGTGCAGCTCCTGCTACATCCGGTTCTAACACCCACGCTTGGTAAGCTTTTACTATTATTATATAAAGGGGGGTTCTCACGCCTCCCTTTTTTTTATTCACAAATATTTATACCCATGCCCTTTCCAACCACGAACGCTACCCAAGAGCTACCTGCTATAAACCAAATACTTGCGTCTGTTGGTCAGGCACCTGTTACAACTCTCGATCAAACCAACCCAGACGTTGCGATTGCATACGATACATTGTTACAAGTGTCACGGGAAGTTCAAGCAGAAGGATGGACCTTCAACAAAGAAGAACATTACGAATTCACACCCGATACTAATGACGAAATATTAATACCAAATAATATCTTACAAATTACACTTTCAGATAACGGTGCCAACGTTGACTTCGATGGTATCCGAAGAAGTGGTAAACTCTATGATCGACACAACCATACTTATAAATGGAAAGATCATACTAACCCAGTAGAGTGTGATATTGTTTGGGAATTTGATTGGGTTGACATACCTACACCTATACAAGATTTTATTGTAGCAAGATCTGCAGTACTTGTATCAAGTAGAATTGTAGGTGATCCTGGTCAATACCAAATGCTACAATCCGCTGAAGCATATCAGCGTGCAATAGCTATGGAATATGAATGCAACCAAGGTGACTATACATTCTTCGGACAACCCAATGCATCAACAAATAATTACATTAGCTACAAACCTTATAAAGCCCTGTACAGATAATGGCAGCAGTAACTCAACGAATTGACAGTTATCTAGGTGGAGTATCTAGACAATCTGATGATAAGAAACTCCCAGGTCAAGTACGTGAGTGTCTTAACGCTTATCCTGATCCAACATTTGGATTAACAAAACGACCTGGCTTTAAATGGATTAAGAATTTAGGTACTGGTACTACATATGATAGTGCTAAATGGTTCTATATTCATAGAGATAATGATGAAAAATACATAGGATGTATTACACCAAAACCTAGTAGTGGTAACGGTACTATTGCTGTATGGAATGCAGCGACAGGTGTAGCATGTACAGTAACATATGGTACAGGAGCACAAGCATACCTAACAGGTGCCCGTGCTAACTATGATGTACTAACTGTACAAGACACATCCATTATAACAAACGATTTACTTACAGTAGCTACACAAGCTGATCCATCCTTTACAGCAAATAAACAAGCTACCTTAGTTCTATCAGGTACAGCTATAAGTTCTACTTATGATGTAACAGTTAATGGTAACAATACAGGATTCCCATTTACTACTGATGCTACAGAAACATACGATGAATTACTGACACAGTTGAAAACTAAGATTGATGCGATGAGCATATCTGGTATGACAACTGCTAAGTATAATAATACACTACAAATCACTTGTACTTCTGCTTTTACTATTTCAGCTAAAGGCGGTTCCGCTAATGATAAATTAAGTGTATTTCAGAATCAAGTAAGTAATATAACACAACTACCAACTCAAACTTTTGATGGCCATGTAGTTAAAATTCAGAATACTTTATCAGATGATGATACATACTTCTCTAAGTTCATCGCTGATAATGGTACATCTGGACCTGGATACTGGGAAGAAACTCGTGACCCAGCTAAATCACCAGGCTTAGATAATACTACTATGCCACATGAATTAGTAAATACAGCTACTAACACTTTCCAACTTAGAAAAATTGATTGGACAGCTCGTTTAGTAGGTGATGATACAACTAATTCACACCCTAGTTTTGTAGGATCTAAAATCGTACAAGGCTTTTTCTATAATAATAGACTCGGATTCTTATCACAAGATAATGTTTCAATGAGTCAATCAGGGGAATTTTTCAACTTCTATCATAAATCCGCACAGGCAGTTACAGATGCTGACCCAGTTGATCTAAGTTGTGCAACAATTCGACCAGCCGTATTACATGGTATCATTCCTACTACACAGGGTCTTGTACTCTTCAGTAAGAATCAACAATTTTTAATGTCATCGGCTGACGGAATTCTTACACCAACGACAACGGTTATAAAAGCAATCTCTAACTACGAGATGGCAACAGATGTTGACCCTGTTGATATGGGTACAAATATAAACTTTATAAGTAAGACACCAAGTTATACAAGAATTTTCGGAATGGTCACACGTGGTCAAGACGAAAACCCGCAGGTTATAGATGTAGGAAGAGTTGTTTCTGAATGGGTTCCAGCTACAGTAGATACGTTTACTGCTAGTCCACAGAATCAATTCATCGCTTTATCTAGCCAGTCCGATCGTAAGGTATATTTATACCGTACTTACGGAGACGGAGAAAAATTAATTGTACAATCATGGTTCAATTGGGAACTACCAGGTACTGTTCAAGCAGTTGCTGTTGATTCAGATGATATGTTTGCAGTTACTAAACAAGGAAGTCAATTCACATTAAGTAAAGCTAACCTTAGTCAAAGTCCAGATGATGCTATCATTGTAGATAATGCTGGTAACAAAGTTAATCCTTGTATGGATCTATATACTGAAGCCAGTAATGGTTTAACAGGTGGATCTTTAAAAACAGTTGTATATGATTCAGCTAATGATTTTTCTAAATGCTATATACCTTGGGCTAATGTTACAGGATTAACCCCTGTTATTATTATCAAAGGTACTACAGCTACAGGACAGTTCATTGAATCAGGTTTTACATTAACACCAGAGATAGCATCCGATAGTGATGGTACCTATTTTAAAGTACCAAAGAAGAATCTATCATCAAATGCTAGTGATGTTATAGTTGGTTGGAAATATGATTTAGATGTTATACTTCCTAAGACTTACTATAGAATGGATACAGAACAAAGGCGTACTGATTTTACAGCTCCTTTGACTATTGCACGTATGAACTTTGCAGTAGGTTTGTCTGGAGTTATGGCTTTTAAACTAAAATCCACTGGAGTTAGACAAGGTAAGAAAGAGTTTACAGGTGATGGATCTAATACAGATTTTGAATGGATAGAAGATGATATATCTTATGTTGATAGAGATCAAATAAAAGTAAGAGTAAATAATGTTGAACAACAAACAACAGCATTTACATTTTTAAGTGATACTAAAATAAGAATTACTACAGCTCCTGTTTTAAATGCTAAAGTAGAAGTTTATTTAGATGAATGGTATAACTTAAACCCAACTGCAAAAGCAGATACATACTTAGCAAATGATATTGCATTGTCTAATCAATCAGTATTTAGTATTCCAGTACATCAACGTACTGAGAATTTTCAACTACGAGTCTTTAATGACTCACCATTCCCTGTGTCTCTCAACTCGATGATGTGGGAAGGAAACTATACACCACGATTCTATAGGAGGGCATAAAATATGGCATGGCCAGTTGTAGCTGTAGCTGCTGCAGGAATCGGAAGTGCTTTAATGCAGAAATCAGCGGGTGATAAAGCCCGTAAAGCACAGAACCAAGCTACTGATAGAGCTGATGCATACAACCGTGAAGCATATGAACTAGGCAAAGATAAGCTTAGAGCAGATCATGCTCACATGGTTGAGACAATTGATATCAAGAAACGAAATGAAACAGCAAGTGCGAATTATTTAGATGCAGTAAATCTCCAGAAATGGAATTACGATTTAATGATTCGTAATAGTGAACAGCAATCGTTAAATGATCAATTCGTTAAAGCAGATCAGTTATATAATGAACATATAAATCTAAATGAACAAACTGCAAGAACTGCTGTAGATGCAGAACGTGTTCGTTTAGAAGAAATACAAAATGAAATAGCATTTCAAAATCAAGACTTAATAATCGAAGCCTTGATGAAAGAAGGTGCTGCTAGAGCAAGAGGCGTGTCAGGTCGATCCGCTGAGAAAATAGTACAATCTGAATTAGCAGCTTATGGTAGGCAAGAAGCTATCTTAGCTGAATCATTTATTAGTGGAGTACGTGATGTACGTTCTACATTAAAAGAAATAGGTCAAGATAAAAAGAGTGCTAACTTAGCAGCTTTCGCTAATAAGATGCTCAAACCAGGTCAACTACCTGTTAGACCAATGCCACTTAAAACACCAATTGCTCAATTCCAATACCCACGGGCTATTGAAGAATTTGACTTTGGACCAGAACCTGTTGGAGGTTATAGAGCTCCTGATACTGGATGGTTACAATTTGGTGCAAGTGTACTAGGAACAGCCGCTAAAATAGGCGGACAATATCTCGGATAATAAACTAATATGGCAAGCAACCTATACAAGTCCTACGGGCAGAAAGGTGGACGTTTTAAAGATAGCGATCCAGGATATGGAGCTCTCACGGAGTTACGACGCCAAAATGAGACTCAAATTAGAGCGCACCAACGAAACGCAAATGCTATTGAAAGTCAACAAAAGGAATGGCTTTCAAGAAAAGAGAAATCACAAAATGCAGAATTAAGTGTTAGAGAAGATGTTCGTAATTTTGAACGTAAAGCTGATGACTTAAAGATTCAAAATATTAGAATAGCTTCTAAACAAATTCTAGCTAGAGGTAAAGATGAAGCTGCACATCATATAAAAGTTGGTAAATTATTAAGTTCTATATCTGAAAGTGCAGGAGCTATAGGAGCTACTGTAGCTGAGAAATGGGAAGAAGCAGGTGAAATCAGAGAGAAACATAAAACTCTAAATGAACAGTTAGACGATCCTGATAATAAAGGTATAGCTGAAACAGTTAAAAAAGGTATAGAAGAAAAAGAGAAAGATGATGACAAAGATATTGGTTCTATAGCAGACACTAGACAAAGACCAGACGTAGATCAAGAGGTAACTGGTCTACCTAGCCAAGCTTCTATTATGTGGGGCTTGATGGGTTTCAGAGGTAAGAATGATAAATTTAAAAGTAATATATTCTTAGCTAAACAAAACGTTGATACTGCATTTGAAGAGTGGAAAGCTAATAATGGTGGTCTAGATTTTACTGATAAGGAATCTTATAGACAAGGTTATAATCAATTTGCTGAGGAGTATTTAAGAAAAGTTGGTGCTTGGGATTCGTATCACCCACAAGCTATTGAGCTTAAGGAAGCTATGCTTGCAAAAGCTGCTGGCCAAGAGCACAAAATTATGAAGGGTAGAAATGAAGCTATTAATAAAGAAAGAGTCGAAACTAAACTTAATGCTTTATCAGCTGATAGAAGTCCAGAAAATTTAGCTAGAACATTTACAGAATTATTAACTATAGGTGATCCAGAAAGTGGTGTTGGTTATACCCCAGCCGCAGCTAGAGGTCTAATTGCAAATCATTACGCACACCCAGCAATATCTAACCCGCAACAATGGGAGGAATTTCTTAGTTCTCCTGCTATGAGGATAGATAAAAACGGTAAAATGGTACCACACCAATCCGGTGGTTCTTGGAGATCTGCTTATCCTAAAGAAGCTTCAGCTTGGGAACAGAAAAGAACACAATGGAGTAATCAAGATAAAGCTAATACTACAAGAAGATCTGAGCAAAAAGATAAAGCTGCTTTAGCAACAGTTACAGCTGGTATGTTTGCTAAAGAAGGAGATGATAATTATGAAGGTAGTTTAGCACAAGCTAGAGATAAACAGCTTGCAGGTGAAGACGGTGCGTTAGAGAAAAAGTTCGATGCACTTAAAATAGAACATGCTGGTAATCCAACAGCTCTTGAATTTATTCAAAAAGCTGAGTGGTTAGCAACACAAACTGTTGACAATGCTACTACTGAACAATGGGCTGAGAAGTTACATAGAGAAGGTAGAACTGAAGAATTACTTGATTGGATTCTTGGTGCTGGAACTCCTGCTGATCAGAAGAAATTAGCTGATAAGTATATGCCTGGTATTACCAAGCTACAACAATCATCGATTTCTTTTACAGATTTACAGAAAAGTCTTGACAAGAAATCATTAGCTTTATTGAAGATTGATGATGTTTCTAAGTTTGGTGATAACTATCCACTTGATTTAAAACTCTTTAAAGCTGAAGCCAGTAAAAGATGGTTCGAACATTTTAATAGTTTAGATCTACCTCCAGCACAAGCTTTACAACAAACTAATCAATGGTTTGAAGATCAGATAAAAAATAATAAAGATAATGAAGGTCATTGGACTCATGTAACATCTTCTGCTGATTCAGACTTACCTGGAGGTAGAGCATACTTCACGAATTTCATTGGTCTTAAAGGTAACTATACTCCCAAAACTACTGATAAAATAAAAGAAGACCATAACCTTAATCCTGATTTATACAAGCAATCATTACAACACGATATAAGAACACTTATTCCTGTTATAGATGATTTAAAAAGTGGTAACTCTGTACGCATACCCCAGAATGTTAAAGATGCTGCTAATGCACTTAATGTTCCTTTACGAGACTATTTATGGAATCAGATTCAAGTAGCAACAGGTGGATTACATACTAACGTAAAAGGTACAAAGGATGATAAAAGCTGGGCAGAGATGGGTATAGGACCACGTGAATTGGTATTATCTATGAACCCTGCTGGCTTAAATTGGAGCAAAGCTGTTCAATATGCTAAAAATCTAAGGCAACTTAAGGGTCTTTATGCACACGGATACAAAGTAAACAACGGTGCTAAACCAAAAGATCTTACTAGAAAAGAAGTAGCAGATAAAGTATTAGTTAACTTTAAACCTCCTTATGCTCCTACTGCTTATCCAGTAGCAGTCGGTCAAAGTCTAAATCAAGTTATCACATTTGCCAAAGAACAAGGTATGGGAGAAATTAAACCAGAAGATTTTCTACCCGCACCTGACAACAATGAGATAAGTGTTTTAAATGGTAAGGATTTAGTACATGCTAGACCAGGTAGTGTTCTTTGGGATGCTATGGTTATGGCTAAAAACTCTAAAGGTAAGATGATATTCAAACCTTGTTTTGTACAAGATCCAAAATCAATTGGTGCTTATTCTCGCCCCACATGTTTTAGAAGGAATTAATTATGTCAGAAATAAATACTCCTGTGGAAGGCGAGGAAGATGCTTATACACGATATAAGCGTGAGCAAGCTGAATCTGAGGCTTCAGGCTCTCCAGCTTCAGGAGGTGGTTCAGATACAAATGTATACAAGAGTCCCACAAAGGAACAGAACGATGCTAAAGGTGAGTTAAACCCTATCTCAACAGATGAGATGGCATCTGAATCAGTTAAGAATGCTGTGATGTCTCCTGTTGACAAAGCACTGAGTTTTGCTAACAGAGCTATACAAGGTGGTCAACATGTTGATGCTAAAAAATGGATCAACATGCCTCAAGGTCCAGAACGTGTAGCAGCAAGAGAAGAATTCTTCCAGAAATACTACGGTAAATCATACGAAGACTTTGAGAACGATAACCTATTACAAAACACATGGTCTAGTTTTCAGAACCAAGGTGTTGGTGCTTCTTCTGTAGGAGCTGCTGTAGGTATGGGAGCTTTAGATTTCCCAATAGATGTTATAGGTAACTTACCTGGTGGAGAACATATAGATAATGCTTGGGATCAAGCGACTGAATTTAATGATCCTATATTACAAAGCACAAGAAAACTATCTTCTATTGTAATACCCACTTTAATGGGTAGTAAATATTTAGGTAAAACTGTAACACCTTCTATAAGTGCTTCAAATATGCCAGTGTTAGCTAAATCCTTAGCAAACATAGGTGCATATGGAGCATTAGATGTAGGTATAATTGGACTTAGTGATATAGGAGAAGAAGATAATGCAGCTAGAGCTTTAGTTGATTACTTCCCTGAAGTCTTTGGACCTGATGGTAGTACACCATTACCTAAGTGGTTAGTCACTTTAGATGGTGATAGCCCTTCTGTTCGTAAAATGAAGAACATGTATGAGGCTGGTCCTCTTTCTGTTGCTACGAACATATTAGGTTATTGGTTACAAGCTGGTAAACCTACACTTAAATGGTATAACCCATTAGATGATACCGCAAGACAATATAAGAATGCTGAGATATCACTTAATGCTAAAGATGACACCTTACGTGAAATTGCAGCATTAGACGAAGCATTAGAAAGTGGTGTAAATACTGAACAAAGGTCTGCCTTACTTGCAAAACGTCGTCTATTAGTAGAAGACATTGAAAATGCAGGTAGTATGGAAGACTATATAGCTAGAGCAGAAGATACTAGAGCAGGTCAAGTAGATGATGCGGCTGCTAGAAAATTAAACAATAGTCCAGATGAAGTAGATTGGGATGCAGATGTATATGGTGAAGGTAATCCTAAACAATCCATACCTCCTGCTAATGTTGCACGTAACATGGCAGATACAACTGCTATTAAGAATGGAGATGTTGTAGGTAGTCCAGCACCATTAATAACTGATGGTATGAAAGCTGAGACAGCACGTGAAACTGTCTTAGGTATTGCACAAGCTTCAGAGAATGCTGGTAAATTTAATGCTGTTATAGACGGCTTTAAATACAGTAATAAAGATATGAATGAAGCTGCATGGAAGATATATAGAAGTATCATTCATGCTGACAATATAGATGATGTAAAGAACTTATTCTTAAATAACAAGCGTTTACTTGATTTAGGAGAAGGCGCTTTCCGTCAGGAATACGCTAGTGCAGATCAGTATGAAGCTGCCTTACGTGGTCTAAGAGATCTAACAGATAGATACTTAGGTCGTGGTATAATGCAAGCATCTGCTAGAGTTATGGATACTCTAGGTAGAGAGATATCTGATATTGCAGAAGCTACTACTAAGCTTGCTCCTCATGTTGATGATGATACAGCTTTAGATCTAATCTTAGAAAAGATGGAATATCTTATGTCTGAGATTGGTTTAAATAGACATATATCTAAATTCCAACACGGTCAATTAGATCAATGGACACAAGCTTTAAAGACATCTGATAACCCACAACAATTAATCAATCAACTTGTAGACAACTTTGATGAAGCAGAAGCTGGTATACATCTTAAATCAGGATTATTCACAAATACCTTAAGAGAGATACAGAAGAAAAACCCATTAGCACTTAAACCATTCATTACTGAATTTGAAAGAAGTGCAGGTGATGTAGATACTTTAGCTAAACTAATGAAGTTTGCTGAAGACTCTGTAACGCCATTAGGTATGCTTGTAAGCCCTAACCCAAGACAGATGAACCTTTGGGCTAAGGGTGCTTGGTCAGTTGGATTTAATAACGTATTATCTGGTTTAGCAGCTGGTAAAGCTGTACTAGCTAACACTACTATGGTTATAGCTAAGCCTACTGTAGCTATCTTACAAGGTACTATAGACGGTGCTCTTAAAGGTGGTGACTTCAGTGCTCTAAAGAAATCTCTATATTATTATGGAGGTGTTGCTGAAACCAATAAGCGTGCATTGAAAGCTGGTTGGAATGCTTTGAAGAAAGGTTGGCAAGATCCTGATGCAATGATTGGTACGTTGCGTAAGGATATGGTTATTGCTGAAACTAAAGATTGGGATAGCCTAGAAGAAATCAGAAATATATGGGTAGGCGAAAAGAACATAGGTAAAGTTTTACAGTTTGACCAAGCTCGAACAATGTATGACTTTAGTCGTTGGAAGTATAATAGAGTTGGTATGACATTCTTGAATGCTGCTGACGCTATGTTAGATACAACAATGGCGACCTATACTTCAAGGTTAGATGCTTATGCAGAAGTCTTTGCTAAACATGGTAAAGTAACTCCTGACTTATTAGCTGCTGCTGAGAAGAAACATTACCTTAAAAAGTTTGATAAATCTGGTAGGCTAATTGATAAGACTACAGAAGCATTAGCTGGAGAAACTAAGTTAAACATTGATGATAAACTTTCTGGTGAAATAAACAAAGCAGTAACAAGATTCCCATTCATGAAGCCTTTATTCATGTTCCCTAGAACATTGAGTAATGACTTTAAGATGGCATTATCATGGACTCCTATCCAAGCAATACCTGGAATTAATAAATATTCTAAGGTTATTTGGGCTAATACAGAAGATGAGATTGTTAAAGCTTTAGCAGAACATGGTATTGATTATGCTAATACTCCAAATGCTTTGCAATTGTTTGAAAACCTAAAGACTGAATACAAAGGTCGTATGGCTTTCAGTGGTTTATTAACAATGGGTCTTTTCCAATACGCTATGAATGGTAATATTCGTGGTAATGGTAGTCATAAACCTGGGCAAAATAAATACGAAAGAGATAACTTAGGATTTGATAGAAAAACTATTAAACTTCCAGTACCAGGAGGTGGTGAAGAGAATGACTTATGGGTAAGTTTTGAGAACATACCTATGGTTGAACCTATACTAACCTTACTAGGTGATATGGCTTATTATGCTAGAGACATGAATGCGCCTATGATGGAAGATATGAAGAATAAACTGACCTGGACTATTTCAGCTACATTCTTCTCTGATAGTGTATTCCAAGGATTAGAACCTTTAGTTGCTATACTAAATGGTGATACAACTTGGTTTAATAGATTAGCTGCTAATACAACTAGAATGTTTATACCTAACTCAGGTATGGCAGGGATTCTATCTAAAGCTATTGATTCTACTCAGAAAAACATTCATGATGATATGATGCATTATATCATGAATAGACTTCCTGTTGCATCTACAGGTTTACCTAAGCACGTAGATCTTTGGACAGGTGGTTATTTGAATGATATAGAGAATCCTATTGCTAGAATTGCTAATGCTTTGTCAGTTGTCAAAGTTAGCTCTACTAATGAATGGTGGAGAGAGGAATTAAGAGATATGGGATATGATGGACTAACTCAGTTAAAAACAGATTCTACTGGTAATTATACTTATTCACCTTCTGAACAAGAGTATGTTAATAAACTTGTTGGTGAACAAGAACCTTTTAAAGAGGTTATAAAGTTACTTAAGAAACCTAAGTATAAAGATCAAATTGGTAAAATCAAAGCACTGAGAGCATCAGGAGAAGAGTTAGAATGGGATAAGATAGATCTTAAAGGTAAGCCTCCTTTGTTCCAAGAGATTGATGCAATCATTAAGAGAGCTCAAGCTAATGCTGAACAAATTATGCTTCGTGATCGTCCTGATATAGTAGATACAATCACTCATCAGAAACTGGTTAAGAAGTATATGCAACAAGGTAGAGTGGATGATGCTAGAGAAATAGGTAATAGAAATCAAAACGAGGTACAAACTTTACTTCAACTTCGAAAATAACACATGGCCGTAACACAAAATTCATACGTGGGTAATGGCTCCACCACCACTTACTCATTCACATTTCCATATTTAAAGACGGCAGATATCAAAGCTAGTATTAACGCAACAGTTACTACTGCATTCACCCTACCTTCTGCTACAACATTACAATTTAATACTGCTCCGGCCAGCGGAGACAAAATCAAAATCTATCGTGAAACAGATAGTGATGCACTTACAGCAACATTCTATGCAGGATCTGCTATTAAGTCTGAAGATCTAAACGATAACTTTACTCAAAACCTATATGGTACTCAAGAAGTTACTGCAAGATACTTAAGTAACCTTGGCGGTACCATGGTAGGTGACCTCACATTAGCTGAAGACGTTGAAATTATATTTGAAGGTGCTACTGATGACGCACATGAAACTAAACTAACTGTTGCTGATCCTACAGCTGATCGTACAATTACCTTACCTAATGAAACAGGTACTGTATTGACATCTGGTGGAACAGGTACTGTAACATCAGCTATGATAGCCGATGGGACTATTGTAAATGCAGACATATCGAACACTACTATTACAGGTAGTAAACTTGTTAACGATACGATCACTTCAACTCAAATCGCAGCTGATGCCGTAGGTGCTAGTGAACTTTCTGATAACTCTGTAGCTTCTACAAATATTATTGATGGATCTATTGTAGATGCTGATATAAACGCTTCAGCAGCTATAGCACAAAGTAAGATTGCATTAGACGCTGAGTTAACAGAACTAGCTACAATGCCTAGTACAACTGCTAGTGCATTAGCTGATCTAACACAAGCAGAAGTACAAATATTAGATGGTGCTACTCTTTCTACTACAGAATTAAATTATGTAGACGGTGTTACATCAGGGATCCAAGCACAAATAGACGGTAAGCAAGCTTCTGGATCTTACCAAACTGCAGATTCAGATCTAGATGAATTATCTGCTATGCAAGCAGGAGCAGCTGCAAAGCTCAAGCTTCTGACAGCAGATGAAGTAGAGAAGATAGATGGCCTTACAGCTTCTACAACAGAATTGAATAAGTTAGATGGAGTTACAGCCTCTGCTACTAACTTAAACATAGTAGATGGTATGACTAAACAGACAACTATCTCTGATCAAGATACATCGTATCCTACATCTGGAGCTGTTGTCGATTATGTAGCTAGTGCTTTACAACCATTCGGTGGATTTGAAGCAGTAGCGGATGAAGATAACTTCCCAACAACACAACCAGCTTCTGGTGTGGTCATTAGTATTAATGATGCTGGAGGTATTGTTATTAATGGTAGTGGTGTATCAACTACTGCTAGAACAGCTGGTAATGGATCTGATAACGTAACAATTAATGGATTCCCCTCTAGCCTCTACAGTGAAACTTTAGCAGCTGGAGTAGGTCTACAAGTAAGTTCTACAGGATCAAGTAATACATATACTTATCATAAAATTCTAGCTTCAGAGACTGACGTTAAGCAGTTAAGTGATGATATAAACGACTTTAACAGTAGATACCGTATAGCAAGTTCAGCACCTGGTTCAGCTAATGATGAAGGTGACCTTTACTTTGATACTGGTACTAACAAGATGTATGTCTATGATGGCTCATCTTGGGGTGAAGTAACATCTACAGGTGACTTTAAGTATCTCTTCTTATCTGAAGTAGGTAATACTTCTGCTGCTAGTTATGATGGTAGTAAGGTAAGTTTTGATTTACATGAAGGTTCAGTATCAGGTAGTTTAGCTAGTATTAGTAGTGCAGCTCAGTTGATGGTTAGCATTAACGGTGTTGTACAGAAACCTAATACAGGTACTAATACATCAGGTTTAGACGGATTCGTCATGACTGATGGACATACCATTAAGTTTACAGCTGGTGTACCATCTAGTGCTAGTGTTTTTGTAATACAATCTGGTTCAGCTCTAGCTATTAATGCTCCTGGTGATGGAACAGTTACAAATGCTAAGATAGCTGATGATACTATTGCAGAAGTTAAACTAGATATCCATAATGCACCATCTGGTACAGATAAATACCTTAAGTACACTTCTAATGGAATGGAGTGGGCCACTGTATCTCAGTACACTACACCTTTAACAACTAGAGGTGATATAATATTTAGAGATGCATCTGGAGACCAGAGGCTCGCTAAAGGTACAGCTGGTCAATACTTAAAGATAGGTGCTAATGACCCTGAATGGGCTGACGTTGTAGGTGCTGTAGCTGATGGGTGTATATTTGAGAATGATCAAACAATATCTAATAACTATACTATTGCTGCTGGAAAAGGAGCACACAGTGTTGGACCTATAACGGTCAATGCCACTGTAACTGTAAACGGAAACTGGGTAGTTAGCTAATGGGAATTACAATTAATGGGAGTTCCGCTGCAGGTAATATCGACCTGGGGACCAATGGAACAATAACAGATTTAGCCGTAGGTGGTTTACCAGACGGTACAGTAGATGCAGATACCCTAGCAACAGGTGCTGCACCAGAATATGATGATAACAAACTTCAGAGTAATATAGCTATGCTTGGCTTTAAAACTTCTATTAACGGAAGTCTTGCTAAATATAGTTTAGTAGATCAGATTATCGATGAATATGTCGATACTTCAGGTATAGATGCTAGTGCTTCTACTAATGAATATCATGAAACTGGTGCTTACTTTGGTGGTAGCGGTGGTAATGGTACAGGAGGTACTATAACTTCAGCTGGAGGTTATACATATCATAAATTTACAGCAGGAAGCACGACTTTTAATGCACCTTCTAGTGGAACCGTTCACGCTCTAGTAGTTGCTGGAGGCGGAAGCGGAGGAAGTCACCACGGTGGTGGAGGCGGAGCTGGAACTGCTATTGAAGATACAGCTCTCGCATTAACTGCTGGAAATTACACGCTTGTTGTAGGTACTGGTGGTAATGACCCAGGAGGTACAAACCAAGGAAACGCTGGTGGTGATTCAACTGCTTTTGGTTGGACTGCTAAAGGTGGCGGTGGCGGTGGCTGCTGGGACGGAGGAGACGGTGGACATGGTGGTAACAGTGGAGGTTCTGGTGGTACATCCGGATCTGCTGGTTCTCCAGGAACTGCAAACCAGAGTAATGCTACTCAATCTAGTGGAACTAGAACTGTATACGGTGGAAATAGCGGACATGCTAGAAGTGGCCACGCCACAAATGACGGTTGGGGTGGCGGTATAGGCCACGCAACTAATGGTACAGGTAAAACATTCTCAAACTTCAGCTCATTTGGTGTAAGTGGACAGTTTGGTTACGGAGGCAACGGTGGCGGATCCTTTTCTGGTAACAACACACATGTTAGTGGTGGAGGTAATGGATACGGTGGACCTGACTATGCAAATGGTGGAGATGCTACTGACGGAACTGGTTCCGGCGGTGGTGGAGGTGGTGGTAATTATGGAACAGCTGGAGATGGTGCAGACGGTGTAATATTACTTAGATACGCAACTGGCACCTTCCAAACTACTCAAGATTTAACACTACAATCCACAGCAACTACAGCAACAGCTGCCCCTACAAAAGCCGATTTAATTCTTCTTATAGAAAACACAACTGGTACTGCTACACTTAATACAGATATTAAAGGTTATATAAGTAGAGATGGTTCTGCTTTCTCTTCTGCTGTAACTTTTGTAGATGAAGGAGAGTGGGGGACTAATAAAAAAGTAATCGCTGCACATGATGTAGATATATCTGGTATAACTTCAGGTACATCTATGAAGTATAAAATTACTACACATAATCAAGGTGATACTAAAAAAACCAAAATACACGCAGCCTCACTGGGGTGGAAATAAATGGCAGAATTAAAAATTAAAGCGGACTCAGGCGGTGGAACCGTTTCATTTAAGGGTCCATCTTCAACAACAAGTAATGCTGCTGTTCAGCTCACTCTTCCAGTAGACGATGGTACACCAAACCAATATTTAAAAACAGATGGCTCAGGAGCTTTGTCTTGGGCTACTGTTTCTTCTACACCAGAAGGAACAGCAATACTTTCTACTGGAGAAACCAATGGAACTAAATATCTTAGAGAAGATGGAGATGGGACTTGCTCTTGGCAGACAGTCTCATCAGGAGCAGCTTTAACAGGTTCGACGGACAATCAAATCACAACAGTTACAGGTGCAAACGCTATTCAAGGTGAATCTGGACTGACTTATAATGGTACAAAATTAGCTATCAGTGGACAAGTAGAAGGTTCAGGTGCTACTACAACGCATAGCTTACCAACTACTGTCGATTCATGGGGATGGAGGTTATTTAATAACACCTCAAGTTCTCCTTATGGGTTAGAAATTAAGTACCCAAACAAAACTAGGGATGATAATCTCGGTGAATTTATTAACTGTTTAGATGCATCCGCAATTAGATTTAAAGTAACTTCTGATGGAGATGTTTGGAACCATGATGATGATTATGGTGGTTCTGATCAAACTTTAAAAGAGAATATTGTTGATGCTACTTCTAAACTAGAAGATTTAAAGAAATTAAAAGTTCGTAACTTCAATTGGAAATCTGAATATTTCCCTGAAAGATCCAAGAGAAAAATGATTGGATTTATTGCACAAGAAGTTGAAGAAGTCTTTCCTAGTATGATATCCGAATACAACCTAACGGGTGATAATGATAATCCAGTAATGAAGAAAGCTATTAAAAAGAGCTGGGGCCCTATTTTAGTAAAAGCTTTACAAGAAGCAGTAGCTAAAATTGAAGTACTTGAAACTAAAGTGGCAGCACTGGAGGCAGGTTAATGTCAAAAGTAATATGTACAGAGTTACAAAAAGATGGAGCTTCTGGAGCTAATATAACTCTCGATACCTCAAAGAATGTAACTTGTGAAAATAATCTCACGGTAGATGGTACTACTACACTTACTGGTGCAGTAACATTACCTAGCGATACTGTTGATGAAGCTACATTAAAGATATCTAATGCTGGTTCTAACGGAGAATTCCTATCCAAACAATCTGGTGATACAGGTGGGCTGACTTGGGCTGCTGCTGGTGGAGGCATTACAATGGCAGAAAGTTGGAGTTTAACTGCAAATTTTGACCACGCTGCTTCTCCAAGTGGTACTACTGATGATGTAACAGCAAATTGGGGAAAACAGAATGCAAGTACTACCTTAATTGGTAACATTGGTTCTTCAATGACTGAATCAAGCGGAATCTTTACATTCCCTTCTACTGGTTATTACATGATCACAGTAGATTTCCAAGGTAAATGTACTAGTAGTACTGACAGTGAATATCATGGAACCTATCAAAATGTATCATCAAATTCTGGAGGTGCTTGGACACAATTATCTGAAAGCTATACAGGTGCTTCTTTCAGTCAACAAAACATCTCGGTTACTAACACAATAATAGTGGATGTCACTAATGCATCTACTTTTAGATGGAAAGTCGAAGTTGTCGATGACCAAGATGCAACTTGGTATGGTACAACTAATGGTACTAGGAAAGCTTGTGGCGTTACTTTTGTAAGATTGGCGGATACTTAATTATGAGACCATCACATATAGAGGATTACCTAGTCAAACATAGGTCAGGCCAATGGTTTGGTTGGGGTAATTCTGATAAAATTTATACAAACCTAGTTGTACATGATGGAGGTTCAAAACCTACAGAAAAAGAATGTACAGATGGTTTAAAAGTGTTACAAGATGCCTGGGATTTAGAGAATGATTCTTATAAATCCAAACGTAGAAATGAATTCCCCTCTGTAGCCGATCAGTTAGATGACATCTATCATAACGGTATAGATGGATGGAAGGCAACAATCAAAGCAATTAAAGATAAATATCCTAAATCCTGATGTCAATTAACCTCCCCCGTCCTAACCTACCCAAACCTTTGTATGTCCCTCAGATGTACCTGAGGCAGCCTACAGCGGACGTTCCAGCCTATAAACCTATGATCATACCCCCAGCTGATTTAGAGCGTCCTGAGGAGACACAGGCGGAGGAGAAGGAAGAGAAGACAGAAACACCAGAACAACCGAAGCTAAAAATACCTGTAATAGATATACAGATGCCACTACCTGAAACAGCGGTAGTGGTGACTGCAGTAACAACAGCTGTAATTGCAGTAACAACGACAACCGTTACTCAATCTTTATTCGAACCTATCAAGAAAAAGGTTCAGAAACAACTACAGGCTAAAGTTAACAAATGGAAGGAAAACCGGAAGAAGAAAAAAAAGGACTCATCGACCGAATCAAAGGAAAACGAGGAGAGTTCGAAGAAGAGCAAATAGCTCTACTTTCTACTATGGTCAGACTTGGCGTAGTTGTCTGGGCTGGTTTTATAATAACCCTCAATTACGTTGAGCTACCTGGGAATATTATTAAGAAATCTGGAAGCTCGGATATCACGTTCGTTGCTTCGATATTTACTGGTGCAC
>VTLG01015015.1_pt1 | contig 18385 bp, 24 predicted proteins | sample 4694571 | NCBI WGS metagenome assembly VTLG01 (sample SAMN12604809, study PRJNA352737) | marine metagenome | biome: ENVO:00000447; feature: ENVO:00000209|ENVO:00000569|ENVO:01000036; material: ENVO:00002151; isolation source: viral sequences binned using virsorter ... | reverse complement strand
TACCACTTAATTCACCTGTTTGTTCTTTCTTTTCACTAGCATCTTCTGCAGGAGGTTTTGGACCTGGAAGTTTTTTTGGACCTCCACCACTAGAACTTCCTCCACCTTTAGAGCTAGAGCTTGATCTAGAGCCTCCGCCGCCGCCGCCTTTTCCACCTCCGCCTCCGTTGTGGACTACATAACCATTAGCAAGATAAGTGTGGTCTCCATCTAAGATGAAGTTATATAATTGAGTATAAAAATCTGCATCATGTTCTTCTATGGTTTCTATCTTAACTGTTCCATCTTCTGTTACTATTTCATCCCCTACTTTCATGACTGTAGTTTCTATAAGCTCTGGATAGGCTTCCTGACCTGGCAACGTATAGAGCTTTAGTTCAGCATAAGTAGCTTTTGGGTTTAAAGATTTCCATCCAGTTGTTGTGTAAAATGGATGTTCATCAGTAAAAAATGCAATACCACCGTTAATAGAATAAAGTTTCCTAACTTCTCCTAAAGCACTATAAGCTAAAGGAGGTCTATTGTATTCCATTACAGTATTGATAGTACCATCAAGACCTTTAACTTTTTCTCCTAATAAAACTTTTTCTATAGGTCTTTTAGAACCATCAGCCATGGTAACAAGAGTTCCAGCTATGAAACAACTTCCACCGCCGCCGCCACCAGAGCTTCCTCCACCTTTAAAACACTTAAGAGGTCCAACTGCTATTAGTTTAGGTCCTTTTAAAATTATTTTTTTCATACTACGTCCTTAATAAGCACAATATAATCGCCATTATTCCAGGCTAGTTTCCATTTGTTATGTAAAAATTTAGCTAAAGTTTCACTTGCATGGTTATTGTTGATATAAACTGCACAAGTAATTTTTTCATATCCATTTTCTTTAGCATAATCAAATATTTTATCTTGATACTTTTGTCCTATTTTTTTATCTCTAGATTGGGGTTTTATCCACATATCCTCTATATGCAATCTCTTATCATCGGTAAATGCTTTACAGGCAAAAAGCCCATCCTCATCTTCAAAACTATGAATATCGTAACACTCTAACCTGTAATCTGCATAATGGGACATAATTGCTCCTAAACTCCAAAAATTCTACTTTGTTTAATCTTATAATCTTGGTCTTTCGAACCTACTACAAACAATAATTGAGAAAGGTTTATACCTCTACCTAACTCTCCTGCACCTTGAACAGTTTCTATTTTTATCTTAAAAGATTCGCATTTTTGCTTAGAAAAGTCCAGCCGATATTGATACTGCATAACATCTTTTCCGCCGTAGGCTATTGCGGTTGTATAGTCTCCAGTCGTACCACCTGGGTCTCCATAGTACCCCTTTTTAAGACCAGTAGACTCTATTCTCCTAGAGGGGTCTCCAAATCTAAATATTTCAGTCTGACTAGCTACATCAACTATTTTTGTTTGAGAATAAACATCATTGTAGTCATAAGCTACACTAATCTTTAATCTATGTGGGGTAAAATAATCTCCAAGGAGTAACATTCTATAAATTCTAAGTGCAGTTTGTGAACCTGCAGGGTTAATCCACCCAGTTTCAACAGACATGTTTACAGGAGTTCCATCATCATCATATTTAGAAGAATCCTGTTTATATAGACTATTTCCATCAGGACCAGTGTGAACATAATAATAATCGTCTCCAATTACTATGGAACTTTGTCCTTTATGATTACTGTAGAGTGACCAAAACCCTCTAAAGTAATTATAAACTAAACATGGACCGTCTGAAGTCACAAAACGTACTTCATTATCTTTAGCATAAATATCAGCTTTTTTAATAGTTAAGTGATTAAAATCTTCAACTGGAAATCCAACATATTTAAGCACTAATGATCTTTCTAGAAGATAAATGCCTTTATTTGATTTAAAAAATAAACCTTGAGGAGTGAGGACAACACTATTAGCTTCAGCACATCCAATGTCTGAAGAAACAAGTTGTGGCTCAATAAAAGTATTTTGTTCCCCAATATTATTAGGTCCGTCTCCAGATAGAAAGAATATTGCATTTTCTTTAAATATAACTAGTTTATCATCCATTCCCTTTAACGTTACTATGTTACCACCTAAACCAGTCATAATAATGCTAAAAGTATCGTTAAACCCTATACCAGTATTAGCTTCTACAATTTTTGAGTATCTTAATTCTAATTTATTCTCTAACCCTGCTAAAAATAATCTATTCTTAAAACTTGCAAGAATTGAGTTTGAAGGAGGGCTTACATTTTCTACTTCCCCACCTTCAGTATAAAGTAGTTCGTTTGCAATAAGTTTTGCATCAGAAGTTTGATCAGTAAATAAAAGATAATCAACTCCATCAGTAGTGTTTATAATAGGCTTAGATGTTTGATCTAAAGTATCACTACTATCTCCCATAGTTTTATAAAATACTGAACCATTACCTTCTGTCCTGTAGAGTTCTACATAAGGGTCAGTTTTTTGAGATAAAAGTAAAGGAGGAATATTTACAGAAACTGAAGTAACTGCAGCAGTACAAGTTACTGAAGCTTGAGAAGACATGGAAGATTTAAACACATTTCCTTGAATATCAGTCCAACTGTAAACTGCTATATAATTATAAGTCTTAGTTGACTCAAAAGGACCAGTAGAACCTGTACCCTGAGCAGCAAAAAGAGTATTAGGAGGATAATTAAAACCCTGCTCCACAAGAGCATTCCCATCATAAGATTTAAGCTGTCCACCTGCAAGATTAAGATTATTTTGCATAGCTTCAGTTTGATTAACAATTCTGTTATCAAAGTCTAATACTGTAGAGTTTACTCCATATAAAGTAAAATAACTCGTAACCCCTGCTGTTCCACTGATAATTTTACCTTGAACTTTACTAGTAAATAAATATTGAGAAGAGGATATTGCTGGAACATCTGATAAACTAGGTATAGTATAGTTAGCGTTTACATTTGTACCTGAATAGTTATAAAAACCTGTACTTAAATTACCTGAAGGGTTACCCTTTCTAGTAGTATTAAGAATACTTCCACCTTTTCCCTGACTAATTTTAGCCTGAATAGAACCATCAGATTTCATAGTATAATAGGTAGCATGTAAATCTGTTTCTCTTATAACGTTTATATAAACAGTTTCATCTTGAACAAAAGCTTTAGAAGCTAATCCTACTCCTCTAGCTACAACTGAAGCTGTTCCTACTGTATCTGTACTAAATTTATATGTTGCCGAGGCTACATAAACCATAGACCAAGTAAATTTTAAATCATTTCCACCGTTAGTATTAGTTCCAGTGGATATAGTATAAAGTCTAGGAGAAGTCTGGTAGACTTGCATAAATACTGTTATAGTATCATTATCTCCAGAAGCCGCAGTTACTGCTCTACAAGAGTGAGCACCTGTAAAAGTTGTTACATCTTTAATAGTTTTCGGACCTGCTGCTAAAGAACCATCAGACCCTAAGACAGATAATTTAACAACTCCACTTCCATTAGAAGTTACTACTATAAATTTACCTTCCCCATCTACATGAATATCAATAGCATCATGTGGAGTAACTGCTGTACTTCCCCATGGGTCTAAATTGGTAGCAATTACATTAAGAATATCCCACCTAGCTAGTCTTAGTTCAGAAGCACTACTATCATAGTAGACTAACATCATAGAATTATCGCCACCTGCTACATCAAATCTTTGATCACTAGCTAAAGTAGCTAATGTAGCTTCAGCAGTAAAAGCATTTCCTGAACCTGAGTCAAAAGGTAGTTCTTGTTTTAAATAACCGCTAAGATTAAAGTTTTTATATTTTAAAACCCTAGAACCATCAGTCCAGAAAAACCAAATTAACCCATTGTAAACTTGCATCCTTATATAAGCTACTGAGCCAGAAGCTGAAATGTCAGGAATTTCAACATTATTAACAACCCATGAACCAGTTTCATGATCTACAATGGATATTTTATATTTACCTGATTCAAGCCAACCCATTATCTTATAGCCGTTTAAATAGGAAACTTGTAATTGAGTTTGTTCTCTACCATTTTGAAGTATAGTCTTTGACTCAGGAACAACAGCATCATAGCTTCCTTCATTTTGCCAAACATCAGCACCCTTACTATAACTATAAACTTGATCTTTAGAAAGCCATAACAATTGGCTTTTAAATTGAGAAACCCCTATAATTGATTGATTGTTAGTAGAGCCTATTCCAATACCTTTTAATTTAGTATAACCGTATCTTTTATTATACTCTCCCTCTTTATCAAACTTAGCATTTTCAATATGAGTAAATTGACCAAAAGGTAACTGCTTAGGGTCAATTTTAGTATTGATACCTTGGTTAAGAGATAATTGAAGATTGTTCTTTTTTAAACTCACAATAACTCCTATATAACATCAAAGTCTAACGAATTACCTCTAGAAATAACGGTTGCTCCACCATAATTAGAGTTTATAAGATAACCCCCTGGAGTGTCAGTAGATTTTTTTCCATCAACCATTTGACTTGTACCTGAAGCTCTGATGAGAATGTTTTTAGTAGCAGCATTTCCTGAAATATCCTTTATTATAAAAAACCTTCCTCCAGTAGGAGCAGAAGGTAGAGTTATGGTTAAAGTTCCTGCTGTACCTGAAGTATCTACTGGATAATAAGAAAGATCGTCACTTACGGAAAGTGTAGTGTCGGTTGAAATATTAGTAGATGAAGCAGAAAAACTAATAGCTGAAACCCCTGAAGCATTTAAAACTCCAGCAGACGTAAGTTGAATCTGGTTTCCCGACCCATCGTTAAAATATAAATCTCCTGCTGTACCACCTGCAAATGCAATATTAGGATAAGACGCAGAAGGTAAAGCCGTAGAAGGACTTGTATTTAGAGACATTCCTAAGTATTTCATATTGGTAGCAGCGTAAGCTATTGTGCTTGTACCACTTACAACTGTGAAACTTAAATCTGCATCAATTCCAATAGCAGCAGACCCTAATTGCCTTCCTACAGTAGCGTGGTCATGAGCATCAATTGAAGTTAAAGCAGTATTTAAATCACTAGCCCATGTAGGACCTAGACGTTCCCCTGGAGTAGGTAGGGTTAAACTCATATAGGTGGTTGTACTTGTTTCAGCCATAATTATTTCCTAAAATATCCAAAAATAAACGTCACTAGTAGTACCGTCTACTTGAAAATTAATAAATTTTTTCCTATCATAACTTGAGCTTGCTCCTCCTATTGTAGCTGTAAGAGATTCCCAAATATTTACATCTCCAAATTTTCTTACTACAATCCAACCTAATGGCTCTCGTCCTAGTTTATGTTCTATTAAATTATCGACACTAACAGTAAGGTCAATCTTTTTTAAATAAACTCCATCCACTATTCTTGACTGAGTTATAGGAGTTAAAACTTCTTCTAATTGATTTTGAGAACCATTAAATTCTGCCCTACCTGCATAGGGTCCAAGAGCAAAAACTTTTTTATAGTTCTTTATGCTCATGTTGATCTCGTAAACCAAAACTCGTCATTAGCCACATAAATGTCTGACACCGATAACGGTGAACCTGCATCTCTATTATTAGCAGCTTCTTCTATTCTTCGTTTCATTAACATTTTTTGTTGTATAAGAGTAGTAACATCACTTTCCTCTTTTTGTAAACATTTTATAGCTGCATCTATAACTACATACTCTGCATAACCATTTATGTCTGCAAAGGTTGTAGTAGACGTAGCAGGAGTAGCACTATCAAATTGTTGTGCTGTTGGGACGTACCAAACTTTAACTTCAGTAACTCCATCTGGTTTAGGAGTAAAAACTATATTCCCTCCTACCATTCTGTATCTTATATTTGTTAAACCAAGAAGACTCCAAGTTCCCCAATTGTTATATAAATTTCTTTCATTAAAATTAAATGGAGACAGCGTAAAATACTCTGAACCATTTATCTTAGCATCTAAACCTCTAAGTTTATAGAAGTCAGAAATGTTTGGTCCAGACGTAGAGCTGTGAATAGGATACGAATCCGTACCTGCTACAGTATTAAATGTAGCACTACTAACGTAGTAATCTTGTCCATAAGTTTGAACAAGGATATCATGCAATTCTGAAATTGCAGCATTTATATAAGTCTGTACTTCTACATCAGAGACAAAAAGATTGGACTCCATGTCTGCTCTTTGCCGTACTCTAGCCACTAATTTAGCTTCGGTTATAGCCGCCATAAAACCCCCAAAAAGAGGAGGGCGTTAGCCCCCCCAATTAGTAATCGTCTTTAACACATTTTTTTATAAATTCTTTTAAAGATTTAGAAAACAATTCTTTGTCTTTTTCTTCAAGACCTTTAAAGATTCCATCTACTTCTTCTTTATACTTTTCATAAAACTCATGTTCTTCTTTTTCTTCATGTTCTACAAATTCTTCATTGGATTCTTTGCCGTTTTCGTAATGATCTTTCATCTTTGATAAGATAGAAATTACTAAACCGCCTTTATCCTTTTTTGGACCCATCATAATCATGATTTACTCCTTAACTAACACCGACACCAGGTTGGTTAGAGTTCTTAACAACAATCATTATTTGAAGAACATCACCACTTCTAATTTCAGCTATAGCACCGTCTTTATCTAGAGCAAAAAGTTTAATTATCCCATCACTAGATACAGTTTCAGCTTCTATTTGAAAACTTACACCCCCACCAGTGGATATAGCAGCAGTATCAGTAAGAAAACACTGCATAAACAAAAGAGCAGGATATTTATCAGCAGACCCACCTGGAGTCCCTAAAGTAATATCATATTCTCCTACAGCACTATCACTGATAGACTTGATACCAACACTTTTACTCTCATTCAACGTAGGGTCTCCCCCACTTCCAATAGTAGCAGTTAAGAATAAAAACTTAACCTCTTTATCTAGAGCTTGTACTCTATTAAAATTTCTATTAGCCATTTTATTTCTCCTTTAATCTGAGTGTAATACAACACGCAGCGTGACAAAAAAAGAGAAGCCCCGAAGGACTTCTCAAGTATTTAAATTATAGTCCAACCCTAACGTTGAAACCTGGAGCACGACACCCTAATTGAGCATAGTATCCAATTCTAGCTTCTACAGCATCAGCCGTTGACTCTCTTAGGAACTTAAGTCCATCAGAGTCTAGAATTTTAGGAGCTTTACCAAGAGAGTAAAGTTTCCAAACATCCATTTGAAGCATATAAGCAACACCATTAGGACAGTTTTGATCAGGAACAACTTTGATAGGACCTCTAGGACCATGAATCAAAATTCCTCTAAATCCGATTTCAGGGTTAACTTTAACGTCAACGTAAGAAACCTTAGAACCTAGAGCTTTTTCTAAATCAGCAAAGTTTGAGTAGTTAACAAAACAAACATCAGGTTTTCCACCTTCTCTAGCAACCCTAGCAGCAGCACCGATTAGACCTTCTTCTAATGGAAGTGAAGAAGCATCAAATCTGATACCACCAAGTCTGGTAGAATCTGAAGATCGGTTAACACCAAAGAAAGAGTCAGTAGAACCTGGAGCAGTAGAAGGAAGCCATCCTCCAAGACCTGTTAGCATGTTGTCCTTATCTCCATCAACATAAATAGCTTCAGTAGTTGTAGCACCTGAAGCAGCGTCAAGGATAAAAACACCTGTGTCTCTGTTAATACTGTCAATTTTCTTGTTAGCTGTAGCTGTACCAAAGTTTAACTGCATACCAACTTCAAAGTTAGTAATGTCTTGAATGGTAGCTAGAGTAACAGTATCATTTGAAGCAGTAGTAGTAGCTAGAGCACCAACAACACCAATTGAACCTGAACCATCCCCATAAAGGCTAACAGCCAGAGAACGAGTAGCAGCTTCGATAGCTCCATCAATTTCGAAAGTAGCAGCTTCGATAAAGGCATTTGAATTTCCTTTAGAAGCTTCTATAGTTTCGTTAGCGATAGAAGCAATAGCATAGTCAGCTTTTCTGGTTAGTAAAAATGCCTTAAGCTGAGAAGCTGTTTTGTTAGAAACTGCATCAGCAAAAGTAGCAGATCGACCTTGAGGTATCCCGTATTTTACAGGAAGCTTAAGGTTTTCTCCACCAAAATCTTCGTATTTTGAAAGCATAGCCAAGAATGGATTATCCTTGTAAACCATGTTTTCGATCTTTTCGTCTGTGTAATGCTGCTTTAGAGCTGCAGCAAAAGTAGTCATATTAAGTGCCATTTTAAAGCTCCTTTAAGTTATATAATTATTAATCATCCCATTTTAACATTTGTGCAATTGCTCTTTTGGATTCTTCATCCGATAACTTTCTACCTACTCTTTGATTCGCCTGAGCAGCATGGGCGTTCGACAGGGTTATTTGCGACTGTCTATAATCATCTCCTGACTCTAGTTCGTTTCCACTTAAACGAGATTTAATTTTTTGAAGGTTCAATAACTTCTCAGCTTCTTCTTCTAAATAGCTCTCAACTGCTTCAGCAGCGTCTTCGATACTGAGAATATTCCCAGATTCTTCGTAATGTTCTTCCATTACCTCATAAACTACATCACTCGCATCATTTGCCTGTATCAGTTCATACTTATCATCACTGGCAATATGGTTTTTTATCTGATCCATGAATCCGCTTAAGATTGAATTATATTTCTCATCTTGGTCTTGAGCGTCTTTCTCTTCCAATCTTCTTTCAAGTTCTTGAAACTTTGATTGGTAATCAGCCTCCAGTTCATCCTTGATAAGCTGCATTTGCATGTCTGGAGTTAACTTACCGTCGTTTAACGCTAAATCAGTAAGTGTCTCATACCCTAATCCTAACTCTTCTAAAACTTTTAAAGGGTTAGATCGAAGTCTATGTTCTAACGGAACTTCAGGTTCTTGTTCCATTGACCTAAACTTATCCTCTAGCTCTGCTAACTCTGTTTCCCTAGCTCTAATGTCTCTCTCTTTTCTACTTAGGGCAGCGAATTTACGATCAAAATTATCATAATTCTCTGATTCAGACGTTTCTACTTCACTTCCACTATCTTCTGGGATAGCTGCGTCTTGATTCACTACAACATCATTTAAATGTCCGTGGTTTTCGTTCTCCATTTTTACTCCTTTAGCTTATAGGGCAATGCCCGATCTAATGATCTACTAGTTGTTTTATTATTATAATGGTCCAGGACCACCTTCTACTTCAGTTTTTTCCTCTACTACCTCTTCTCCCATAGCTGGAGGACCAGCAGGAGCTTGAGGTGTAGGAGCCTCTGGAGCAGGTGCTCCGGCTTCAGGTCCAGGTCCTCCACTCATAGGCATAGGTGGACCCTCTGGTTGAGCTGCTTTTTCTATCAAATTCTGGCAATCTTCCATGAATTGCCTCAATAGTTCTAACCTATCCTCTGGTGCGCCTTGCATCCTGTAGAGTAGATAGGCTTGCTGTACTTTTCTTACAGCATTTTCTAAATTCTGATAGGGTTCTGGAGGAAAGTATTTTCCCTCATCCATCATAGTTTCTATCAATCTTTCTAAATTATTAGAGTCTGCATTTAAAAGGTTCATAGCAGCTTCTAAATCAGGAAAATCTAAAAGCTTAAGAGCATCTTCTTTATCTATAAAACCTGCAGCCAATAAGTCTTGAACATCTGCTAATCTCGCAGCCGGAGTCGAAGATAGGGCAGAAGTAGGAAAGATTTGCATCATGTATTTATCTGCATCCATGTTTACATCTTTCCAACTGATAGTATCTATAAATTTTCCATCTTTTGCTTTAACTTTATAATCACCCTTTAGTTCATAAAGGTCTTTAGCAGTTTCTATCATTATTTCAGCAGCATCCATAAAACACTTTTCATATCTTTTAGCTACGGACATAAATCTTTCAGTCTCAAGATCGTTAAATTCCCTTAGAGCTTTTCCAGAATCTAGCCCTGCAGGTTTTTGAGATTGAGCAGCTAATTGAGATACTCCTGCAATTTCGTATGCTCTAGAGAATAGCCGATCTAGGTGAGAGAATAATTCCCCTGGAATACCACCAAGAGGCGCATATTGAGGAGGAGTACCAGCATATTTAATAACTCCTCCAATTCTATTGTTTAAGTGGGAAGAAACTATCTTAGAACTAGCTTCTACCAATAACTTAGGAACTGACACTAAGTGCATTGAAACCTGTATAGTTCTTAAAATTTTATTCATTTCTAATTGAATCCCTTGTAGTTGTTCAGCTAACCCTTGACCAAAGAATCCAACTGGTCTCGTGTTCCACCTAAAAAATACAAAAGGAAAATAATCTTTATAATAAGGCTCATCTAATAAGGTAGCAGTTGAAATACAAATAGTGTGTTTTCCATCTTTAGCATTAGGACCTGATGGTAAGTGCCAAGACTCTATGACTCTAACCATATCCTTCAACCTAGAACCTTGGACGTTTTGAAAAGTTTTCTCATCAGGATAAGAAGCATTATCTATCTCTAGTTCGAAACCAGGAAACATAGCCTTTACTACATCTTTTGGAAGCCATTTTTCTTGATGAACTTGTCTTGGCTTACCATAATAGGACTCAATATCATCTATTTTGATTTCTCCTATAAAAACTCTCTCTGCTTTTATCTCTCCATTTTCAACAAAAATCTTAAGACAACCTGTTCCAAAAATACAAGAATCTTTAAAGGCTAGAGCAGCTAATTGGTAGAAATCAGTAAAAGAAAAGATACCTTCAACAAATTTAGTAAGTTTTTTAGCTTTAGATTGTAGACTAAAATCACCCCCTGAAGTTAGAAAGCTTGCTTTTGGTTTGTTTTTAGTAACTTTTGAAACTACGGTATCTACCATAGACTGAACAACATTTAATGTTACTCTGTTACTTACATTATAAGAACTAACGGCTCTACTATAATTAAAAGCATCTAGTCCTACGTGATCATAATTTCCGTAAAGTCTTGCAAAAGTAAGATTATCAGCTACTCTATATTGCTGCCTACTATCTAACTTAGAGACATAGGCAAATAGTTCCTGATATAAATTTTTTTTATTTGCAAGCCACCATCTGTTCCCATCTATTTCTGGATGTTCATAAGCCATAAGTTATCCTAAGTGCTAGAGGACCAAAACATAAGCTCATCATCTTCTTGTTGTTGCTGAGCTTCTTCGAATTTTGACTCATCTACTGCAGTTTGAAGTTTTTCTGTATAATCTTCTATGTTTTCTACAAAACCTAACTCTGATAACTCAAATTGTACGTTATCAATTTTAAAAGATTTGACTTTGTTATTTTTACACCATTGTATGAATAACTTGATATCTTCTAAATTATCAAGCATGATCTCTCCTATTGTTCATCTATTATATTGTCTAGTTCCATCATATCTTCCTCATACATTTTTTCCAGCTCAAACCCATAGGGGTCTTTTTTTCTTTCTTCACATTCCCTAGCTTCTTTAGCCTCTAATTCTTCCATATAGGCATTTGTACCATCCCTAGGCTTCTCTAGAGGTTTTTCTGACAAATAATGTCTACATTCACGCCACGCATAAAGTACAGCATCACAAATATCAGAGTGATAAGTATCTGATATCTTTGGTCTTTCTGGATTCCTTATTTTAGAATCCTTATCCCACTGTACTAGCATACAATCTTCCTCAAATATGGAGTTCTTAAATGCCTTAAATTTTTCAGTTCTAAGATCATCATTTAACAACTCTATAAATTCAACCTTTCTAGTCTTTTCGGCAGCCTCAATATTAAGACCATGTCGCATTCGCAACTCTTCTTGAATCTTTTTACCTAAGGCTCCTGCGTCCATAACCATTCTGATTGGCTTATATAAGTCTTTATATTCATTTATAACTTCTACTAATTGACTAATATTTTGCTTATTTTTCACATGTTCATCTACCAAATAAACCTTTTTATAGTACGTGTTATAACCAATAACAGCGATAGCATCAGAATCATTATAACCGATATCAATACCAATAATATAATTCCAATCTCCTTGAGTAGGTAATTCAGTGTAGATATTTTTCGCTTTGCTGAATTTAAACACCAGCGCATCTTTATCTTCAACCCACTTCCCAAACGTTTCCCTAATGTAGGAAGGGTCTGATTCGTCGATTCCACGTATTATCCTCTCCTCTCTTAGAATTTCCTCCAAATCAAGCTTTGGAAGATTGTGCATGTAAGGATTATCAAAAGCTGTCCAATGATGCGCTTTCCAATTTTTTGACTGAGAGTATTCATAAAAAATCCCTGCTTTAACTGGACCTGGAGTCCCTGTTAAATATAATTGTCCTCTTTTATCTCTTAGGGCAGGAATAATAATATCATTTATCAATTCTTTAAGATAAGACCGGAACGATTGGCACTCATCTATATAGCATTTTAATAGCTTCCAACCCCTAAACTTTTCTATCTCTGTTCTATCTTTAGCTCCTGCAATGTAAACCTTAGACTTGTTAGGAAATGTTATAGTTAACCTGACATTATCCATTTTACATTCTAACTCATATTCTTCTACTATCTTAATTAAGTCGGACCAAATAATTGCTCTAGCCTGCTGCTGCGTTATAGTTATGTAAAGCAGATTAGCTTCATTATTCTCCAGAGCAGCGTCTATCATATCGGCTGCAATCCCTACAGTTTTACCTGCTCTACGAGAACATACAGCATTTCTAAACCTGGAACCTGAGCCACGAAAAAAATCAACCTGCTTTTCAAAACAAAATTCGTCAAAAAGAAATTTAGGTTTTTCAGCTTTCGTTTTCCTTTTCTGAAGCTCCGCTACTAGGGCTTCCCTGTTTACGTTTTGCAAATCCTGATTCCTCGTTCTTTGACTTTAGTGTTTTTACATAATCCTCATGTTTCTGATCTGACTTCATCCTGAAAGACTTATCAAATATTTTACCACCCTTAAGCTTAGCTTGCCAATGAGAGTTAAAGGCTATAGACCTACGTTCTCCTGGTCCTTGAAACGGATAAACTGTGTGCAAAAGGTTAGATGGAAATATAGTCATCTTTCCTGGTTCAGGACTAAAAGACAATGAGCCTTTTTCTAAACCAGTAGGGCAAGCTGTTTTGTAAACAAACTCAATCATACCATCTCTAGAAAATTTATACTCTGGTAAATTTCCCTCTTTAGACCTATGATCAAAGGGGGGAACCTTTAACCAAATTACAGCAGAAAGATCACAATAAGTATGAAAGTGAATAGGATTGTATTCGTTTTCGTACTGACTAACAATCCATGCGTGATCTACTTTACACTCTAAGGCTTCTAGCTCATGACCGTCTGCTTGTAATCCATTCCAAACGTAGTTGTATAACATACCCTCTAGGTATGCTAGGACTCCTATCTCTTCTAGTTTTTCATTAGAAATCCAAGGCTCCTCGGCTATTTGACCTACAAGGTTATTACCCCAGTCTATACGATTTCTATCCTCAAGGACTTCATCAGATGCTTTTAATAAAAGCTCTGTCACTTCAGAAGGAGTTTGGAATAAACCAAATGAAGGACCGAACGGTTTCATTAATTTAAAATCTGTAGTCTTAGCTAACCGTTCTAGTCGTTCTTTGTCTGACTCATACTTCTGAGATTCTTTTACTTGTTTTCTTTCTCTTTTCGCTTTCTTACTACTCATGCTTATCTCCTTCCAATAGCTTTTCTAGGTTTAACTTGTATTTGAGGAGAGTCCATCCTAGCTCTTTCTTTTGCATCTTTTTCTCTTTGCTCTATTTTTATTGGAGATTTTAAATAAACTGCTGAAACGTTAGTAAGAGGAACCAAAATATGGTCCCTATCACTTTCAATCGAAACAGCATTAATCTCTTCAATTATCTCCAGTTTAAGCGGAGCTTTTTCGTTAATTTGCCGAGTAGCAAAAAAAGTCTCTTGTCGTTTCTCAAACATAACTGCTTGATAACATCTAATTGCGTCTATGTCGTATTTCATTAGTATTTCCTCCAAAAAGGTATGAGTTTATATTTTACTTCTTTTTTATACAATGAGAATGATTTAATTTCATCTATGATGTTAGCCTTTAAAGCATCTTTAGCATTCCACCACTTGTCATCTTTGTAGATTTCAAAAAATTTCTTAGGGTCTACCTTCATTTTCTTAGCTATCTCTTCTAACACTAGGTTATCAAAAAAGTCAAGAGCTTTAAAAAGCTTTTTATTGTGTTCGCTTCTTTTAGGTCTACCAAAACCTACCTGTACCAAATGGTGCATATAAGTAGAGTTCTCACTTCCTATACGTTTATCACAATATTGTAAAATTATAAATCCCATAGAGTAAGCATTACGCACATAACAGTTGAGTTTATAGCCTTTAGCCTTAATAGCTTTCATTTCCTCTATAAACTCCAAGCCGATATGAACACCTCCGCCACCAGAATTGATAGCCACATCAATAGTTTTATCGACTCTATTACTAATTTCAGCATTTTTAAATTCCTTTAAAACTCTTTCTGCATGATAATAGCTAACAGCTCCTATTTCAACATCGAAAGCTCCGACAAGCTTTTCTTGTTTTTTAATTGATAAACCTACTCCAAACATAATTGCAAAAATCGCTAACCCAAATAATTTCTTCATAATTCTCCCTATGTTACTCATCCTCATTATGAGTGATAAGTCCAGTCTCATCTATTTCAGACCGTAATAACAACATGATAGATTCTAACTTATCTTTTGTTTTTATTCTCAATTGTCTTATATCCCATCTAAAATGTCCAGAGTCAATAAGTTTTAATCCATTTCTTTCTCTATGAGAATTTTCTTTAGCTAACTTATCAACCTTATCAAACACTTCATCTACTAGCTCTATACTGATTTGCATCATATTATAAGCTATCTCATGATTTTTATCTTTAAAAGACTTCATCCACAACTCCATATTCCAGACACTCGGCTGGAGTTAAATAAAAATTCTTTTTATAAGTCTTGTCGTACCAAAACTCTGCATCCTTATGGCTTAACTCTGCCATCCAATTGCACCATTGTCTCTCTTGTTTTTCAACTTGATCGACTTCCTCTTTTGTCTCCGCATGAGACCCACCGATATAATAAGCCATTTGGTGAGTCATGAAAACGCAATACTTAGAGATGCGCCGCTTACGCCCTGCAGCAAGTAGTAGTGTAGCAGCACTCATTACATGTCCGTAGGCTTCTGTGACTATACGGCAACTTGAAGCATTAAGTCTACCTATCATTGCCAGGGCATCATAAACAGACCCCCCTGGAGAGTTAATTCTAATAGTTATAGTTTTCTTACTAGCCCTTTCTAGTTCACAAAGAGCAGCATCTATAAATGCAAAACTATCTTCTCCTATCTCTTCGTTTATTTGAACTACTCTATCAACGAAGTTTACACCTTGGTCAAATAAATATTCAAGTCTGAGCTTTTCTTTATCAATATCTTTAGCCTTCCCCACTGGACACCTCTTTAATATCAAACATTAAATAAGGATGGTAAACAAAATTGTATTTAGAAGATAACTTGTCTGCCATTCTAGTATGGTGAGTGTAGACAGAGGCTACATCACTCGAATGACCCACTGCGTCTAAAAGAGTTTTCCCTATCCCCATATTTCTGAAGGTATGCTTTACATAAACAAAATGTAAAACAAGAATACTATCTTCCCTCCCTGCCACAATATAGCCATAAAGCTGTGAAGGGTCTTCGGGATTGCAAGCTATGATAACTTGATTCTTCTTTAAAATATTATCTATAATTTTGTGGTGATCTTCAAAGTAAATAGTTGTGGTTATCTTTTCTCCAAAGTGAGAAAACCTATAAGACTTGAGCCAACTATTAAATAGGAAGGGTAGGTCGTCCTCTATCATAGGTCGGAGTCTACATCTACTTTTTTCCATTAGAACTCTCCGTCCATTTGATCGAGTTCGTCTAACTCCCCTTTGTCTACTAGAGAATTGGCAAACTCCTTATCAGCTATAGAGCTTAAGGCATCTTGTTCTACTTTTTGTAATAGGGGGTTGTGAATTATAAGACCTTTGAGCTGAGCCTCTAGGTCGGCTATCTGTTCTTCTAACTGCTTCTTCTGAATCATTGCATGTCCAAGGGCAGCATACAAATCATTGGCTTTTGTTACATAAATTTCATTTGCGTTCATCATCACTCCTTTCGTTCTCACTTATTGTTTCTTTATTATTATTAGCTTCCAGGACTCGTTTGGCTAGGTGCAGCAATTCGGTATCTGACAGGGTCGACAAATCTTGGGTCTCGGAAATCTCTCGTTCTTCTCTCTGAATTTTAACTAGGGACTCCAAGTACCCCTGGACTATTCGAGCCTCTTTGGGGTCTAGTGTAACCCCCCTGACCGCCTTTGATCTATAGTGGGCAAGCTCAGCTCCGATGATAGCTTTGGCATCATGCAGCAAAAGTTCAGTAGCTGGGATTACGGAACTATTCTCTAACGAGATGGTTCGCTTCTTGGCAGGTAGGATAATTCTTCTAGGCTCTTTTGGTTTGCTCATAAATTTTCCCATAACGGCGGTTTTTTTTATTCTATCTTACCCGAAGGGCGAGGGTTTGTCAAGGCTTTTTTTAACCCCCCCATGTCAGGATATCTTAACATTTACTATAGGGATTGCCAAGATATCTTAACACTCTCCAGGGATTCGGTCTTAGCATAAACTAATATTAATAATTTCAATGACTTGAGTTTGGTGTGAACATAAAAGACTGAATAGGGTTTCCCCTTTCGACCTTTTTTGTTTAGTGGATATTCGTAGTTATCACGCAAATGTGAAGATATGTTGGCAATTGTACTGCCATTTCCATGTAATTCTAGTATGTTACGGTCAATTTTGGGTAAAAAGGTAGCATGATTAGCAAGAAATCTGGATATTTCATAGTATTTCTGGGTATAGGTATTATATTTATGCCTAATTATACTTAATGGTTTTTGTAATATGCCTGAATACTCATTAAACAGTTCTTGACGCTTTTTGCCAGATCGTTCTATATCAATGAACCCCGAATCGTCTAGACGCTTATACCATTCGTTTTGTAGCTCTCTAAAGGCTTTTTTTGTTAATTGCTTTTCTTTACTCATAATGGTTGTTTATCTATTATAATGTAATAGGTCAATTAAAAGGTTGACTCATTTTGGTTTTTCTGCTAATATGGTTATATCGGGGGAAAATATTATGGAATCACTTTTAGTATTTGTTATAATTTTTTATTCTGTTAGATTATTGCATAAAATTTTAACCGTTTTAAGCGGTTCACTTTAAAAGAGAGGTTAAGAATGATTAAAAAAAGAACACCTTTTGCCATTATTAGCGCAGAGAGATTCACATTAACTAAAGGTGAGAACCAAAAAAGGCACCAAGACTTATTGACTCAACTTAAAAGAGATGGATTTAAAACAAAAGTTGTTGAGGGTGTTTATCATGGTCAAGTAGAAAAATCTATCTTAGTTTTACTTGACTCTAAATTCTTATCGGTTGATCTAGGTTACTTAAAAAATTATGGAATGATTTTTGATCAAGAATCAATCTTATTTGTTGACGCTGATAGAAAAGCTGAATTACATTTTCCGGCTTCGAATAAAGCTGAAAAATTAGGCAATTTTGTGTCTGTTACTAAGGGTATAGCGGTTCAATGCCAAAACTACACTCAAGACGGTCAAGACTACTATATTTGTGATTTAGCCGGTGTAGCCTAAGGAATAAAAGTCGACCATGAGGCGACAAAAAGCTTGACCACGGACGGTCTTTGTGCTAATATGTTTATAGGGGGATTCAATGGAAAATACAACAAAAATCTTAATACTACCTATAATTATCTCTGGAAATTTAATTGAGGAAAAAGAGAATTTTGATTATTCCGAGTTCCCCTATAAGCACCTTTTACCTAAAGTGGAGGCGGCGTGATTAAAGTTATTAAAGACATTTTATTGTTAGTATTCTTATTTATTGCAGCGTCTAATATCAGCAAAGCCGAGGAGGGCGGTGTTAGACTTGAGAATGGGTGTTATACCCTAGTTATTGTAACAGAGGGTGATCATGGGAAGAAAATCATCACGGTTCAAGACTGTAGAGGAGGTCGACCAATATGAAAAATTTTTGGAAGTATAAGATCATAAATCCTGTAATGTCAGGTGAGAAAAAAACTAGAAAGAAAAGAATTAAATTAATTTTAAAAGCGTTTGGGGGAAAAGATGGCACATCGACAAATAAAGGGACAAAGAAAAGGTCTTAGTGTTTGGAATATTGGGAATAAAGAATATTATAAGCTTTATGATACTGTTATAGTTATAGCCGAACATTTAGAGGACGGTTCTACTAGAATAAGGTTGAATCATAATGGCTTTAAAACTAATCATACCAAAAATTGTATGAATGATTTTTTGTCTAGGTTCGGGTTTAAGGTCTATCAAAAAGACTTTGTTTGGTATGTTAAGGGTAAAGAGTTAT
>VTLG01011547.1_pt1 | contig 18386 bp, 14 predicted proteins | sample 4694571 | NCBI WGS metagenome assembly VTLG01 (sample SAMN12604809, study PRJNA352737) | marine metagenome | biome: ENVO:00000447; feature: ENVO:00000209|ENVO:00000569|ENVO:01000036; material: ENVO:00002151; isolation source: viral sequences binned using virsorter ... | reverse complement strand
TTATCTAAACCTTTAAATAACCCTGGATACTTTTTTCTTTCTTCTTCTTTTCCTATTTGAAGGGATTTTACATATGCATCATGTTCCTCTTGTAATCCCATATCTACCTCCTCTGTGCTCCACCTCTTCCACGATTAGTCTTCCGACTCTCCGCTCTATATGATCCATCTGGTTGTTTAGAGGCATCAACACTAGAGGATCGTATCTTTAAACCTGCTCTTGCCTTAGCATGGTCTCTTTTGTACTTTTTAGAATGAGCATATTTACCGCCAGGGCTATTATCTTTGACATGTTTAGCCCTAGACTTAGCGTTTGTTCGATACTGCTCGGTTGATGTTTTTGCCATAGAGCCTATGTTGTACGAGTTCTGGGTCTACTTTTGGTATGACTGATGCTAATTTATCTAAAGGTGTGCCTTCAAAAGCTACCCCAGTAATATCATTAGTTTTCAGCCAGTCACAAGCTGCTTTTAAATCTTGGGTAGTAGCCTCACCACTCTTAACTCTCTTAAGGAATTCAGTAGTGACGAGTTTATGCAGCTCATTGAAATTCTCTTCTGCTGCTTTATTCATTTAACTAAATAGTTTTTCTTTTACAATTTCTAATGCTTTGTCATCAAGCTTATTATCAGTACGTTTTACATAAGCAGTAAGTAGATCTACTACAAGTTGCTTAACAGCATCTGATTTAATAAAGGCGAGAAGGATGGGCTTGATTAATAAGGTCATTTATTCTTTAGTGGTAGTGGTTTTCTTTGATTCTGTTTTAGTTGATTCAGAAGCTTTGGATTTAGCAGCTGCTTCTCTAGCTGCAATTTGATCTGAAATAGTACTCATTTTACATTTTTCTTTAGGTTTATGCCAAGGTTTATACCACGGTTTAGGTGGTGTTTTACAAGCCAGGACTTTAGCTTGTGCTTTTGTCCATGCAGATATAGGGATTACATCACTACATAGGTGATAAACTCGTGAACCAGGTAATAGCATAAAGCCTTTTTGCTGGAGTTTTGCACAATTATCAATCCTAACAAGCTCGTAATTTAATTCCATTTTCTGTAATTGTTTACTAGCTGCAGCTTTACAACGTTCAACAATAGAACCATCCAGGGGGACCATGAAATTAATCTGGCCACCCCAGTTCTCAGCTACTGTGTAGCTTTGTTGATCCATATGTTCATCAAATGGAGTAGTATGATTGCCCATATAGAATGGGCTAAATGTCATTGTCGCGCCGTTACACGAGATATTGGGTCCGATGATCTGACGACTTGGAGCTCCATTATTCTGGAATTGGACGGCTTGATTTGTAACGTTTCCTGTAGCCGCTGCCACAGGGTTTGAAGTATTGTTGGTTTCTCCCTCTTCAGCATGTGCTGGTATACCTCCTATTGTGAGAAGACTGATAATGAGACCGTAGTAGAAGTAGTATCGATTTCTCTTTCGATCTCTGTTACTTCTAATACTTGACTGGCAGCTCTTGTTATTATCTCTAATGTGAAGTCGCTTCCAGCGGTCGTCATGTTGAATACCGAATCTGAATCCGCTATTCCGCCTGAAGACGTTGAGGTGTGGGTTATGTTGTCTCCTGACCATTTGTTTAATGCAGACCCATAAGTTGTAGTTGTTATTTCTTCTACGATCTCCTGGGTCGTTGTCGTGGTGGAGTTCATTGAGCCTTGGGTGAATCTTGGGGTTACTAATTCTGCTCTTACTACCGAGGGTGAAAACAGTAGGAAGAGTAAAAGCCATTTTTTCATTCTTCCTTTTTCTTTGCCATTGGACAGTTTATTGGTTTACCTTTATCTTTATTATTACCAGTGGTCAAGCCAAAAGTAGCAAGTGCACCAGTAAACACGCTAGCAACGAACGTGATATCTGAGTTACCAGATTTCTTAATCATTGGTAATTCCACGTAGTTGAGTGTTATGATAAAGCCAGACCAAACCACAACGCCAAGTCTGACGAATGTTCCAAGGATTTGGATCTGGGTTTCATTATCCTCAGCAGCATTTTTCAGCTTGTGGAGGAGATTTTTTCCTTCCTTTTTTTCTTCCATGCATCAACTCTTGATTGTAGTTGCTTTTGAACTTTCTTTTTGATAGGTTCGAATAAGGATTGAGTAATAGTTGTTGTTGTTACTGCTATTACAGCTGTTGTTACAGCAGTTACAACTACTGCAGTTTCCGGTATTGGCATTTGAATATCAATAACCGGAATCTTCAGTGTAGGTGGTTCAGGTTTCTCTTCTTTTTTCTCTTCTTTCTCTACCTCCTCAGGAGCCTCTAGATCAGCCGGAGGTATCACCATAGGCTTATATGATGGTACGAGGGCTTTAGGCTCCTTCAGATAGACTCTAGGCAGGTCTAGTGGCTTAGGTAGTCTAGGAGTGGGTAGAAGAATAGACACTATAAGGCAGCTATCTTATTTTTACCTGCTGTAACTGCTGCATCCTGTGCTGAAAAATCTTCACTAGTCCAGATAGATGTAGTTCCATCTTCTTTCTTATATGCTTTGATGATTTCTAGATGATCTACATTACGTTGTAGTTTATCTTTCCATTCAGCATTTGTTTGATCAGCTGCTTTATTACCATTAATAATTGTTACGCTATCTCCTGCAGCTGCAAAGATTGCTGCTACTTCATCAGCTGTCCGTTCCGCCATCTTCTTCCTCCTTTAGTTGGTTTAGTACTTTTAATGCTCCTTGAAGTTCTAATATATGATTATATAAATTAGTTTTTGCTTCAAGTGCTTGATTATGTTTTTCAACTGTAACTTGTAGTTCAGCTGTTAATTCTTCGATTTTTGTTTGGATGGTTGACATAATTAATAGGTGATTTAGTTAATTTAAAATTTATTTTACAAGCCATTCTTCTACATTACTAGATATATCACGCATTTTTATCCAACTAGAACCAGTTACTTGTCCTTTTTTTACTCTTAATTTTCCAACTAAACCAACTGTATCCCATTCTTTACGGTCTTCTCTGGCTGTATAAGTTTTGGAAGGATCATAAGAAGGATTGGCTTTTCTACGTGTAAGTATATTGTCTTTCTCATCTTTAGTTTTAACTGTTGCATCTGATGGTGCTGTTACACCTGAAGGGATTCTATCGGTTTCATATTGTTCTAATTTCCCGTCGGAATTAGTCCATTCTGTAATTGTATATGTTTCCCATACATAACGACCATAATCATCTTTTAGATATTTATCAGTCCATTTATTCCAGGCAGCATCTCCAACAACAACAGGATTACCAGAAATAACACCAATAGGTTCTTCACCTGCACTTGCTTCTTTTATTTTGTCTCCGTCAAGTACAACTGATATTCCAACACGATCTTCTGCGCTAGCATTTCCATCTTTCCATTCAAAAAATTCAGCGTAGTCAGCTCCACTTCCTGTCCAAGATCCGTCAGCATATGCATCTCCATCTCCTAAAAAATTAAATTCTCGATCTGATGTTATTGAAGTTGTTCCATTACCTGAATACATGCCCAGAAATGTGTAAGCACTATTCGCAGATCTTCGACATGCGATCATAGAAACACCACCACCACCTTCGGCATAATCAGCCTTTGTTATATAAACTTTGCTGGCATGAGTAGCCCATCCACTGTCACATCCAATAACTAATGCTGAAGTACTTGTGCTGTAATCATTATCAGTAGTAGTTTTAATTAGAACACGTTCTGGAAAATAAACACCATTTGTAGCTGTGTTCATTCTCGATGCCCCTGCATATCCTAGATGTAAAGGATACGCACCTTCAGTCCATAGAGTTCCTCTTTCAGTATCGTTATGATACATAAGACTGACTTTTGCAGGAGCAGCAGTAGTTCCTAATGTAACTCTTGATACAAGTCCACTGTCTTCATCTGAAGTAAAGTTAGAGTCTGAATAAGTTGTAGATCTAGATACTTTTATTCCATTTGTACTAGTTTCAAGTCTTTTACTATCAGCATGAAATAGGCTTACAGCACCGCCTTGTACTGCTGTAATCATATTTTGAGTGTTCGCTTCATTATTGATATAAACACCATCTGCTAACAATGCTAAATTTCCAGTTCCATCATTGTGGATGTAACTATGTGAACCATCATGGTAGATCTGTAGATCATCTCCAGTACCCCAATATGATTTTTCATTATCTCCAAGATAAAAGGCATCAGCCCAGCAATTTCCAGTAATAGTAACACCATTACTCATTGTCTCTAACTTCTTAGTACCATTATGATATATCTCTACACTACCGTCACCTGTAGCTTTAATATTTGTTTCCCAAGAGCCTGAATTGTAGTTTTGTAGATAAAAGTAAGTGCCGTCTTGTGCAGCTTTTAATTTCCATTTATCAGCATTATCATCCCCTTCATCGGCATAGAGAAATAATTCGCAATTACCAGCTTCAGGTCCATAGATAACTGCACCATTAGCATCAGTTGATAAAGTTTTTATTTCATTATGGTAGAGATCTACACTTCCATCTTGAGTAGCAACTAAATAGTTATGACCATGGTCATTATCTACTAACTTTATACTATCTCCTTTTATAATAAGGTGACCAGTATCAGGTGTATTTGTAATATATGAATCCGTACCATCATGATAGATCGATAAGTCACTTGAAGTACCAAAATCTACTTTGGTATTATCATCATTATGCCAAGCATTGGCTACTTTACTCCATGTACTATTAGATGAATCACCGATAAAACTTACTACATTATCTGCAGATATGCTAAAAGCATTATGCCACTCGATACCTGTTTTACTTTTAATTTTTGTTAATGGCATAGTTATTTAGCCTCCAGTGCTTTTACTTTTGTTGACAGTTCTTTTACGGCATTAACTAATGCCCATACAAGAGGTCCTTCGTTTACTGATTTTACTCCTAATTCATCAGTTGATACACATGCAGGGAGAACTGCTTCTAATTCTTGGGCAATAATTCCTGTATGTACTCCTGAGTTACCTTTACCTATAACAACTTGATGTGGTCCATTTGCTAATGGAAATTCATTCATATCAATTTCTGCTTCAGTTCTATATTCAAAATCAGATACTGTTAACTGATCAATTTCAGCAAGACCTTTAGGATGATTAACTATATTCTTTTTAAGTCTTCTATCAGAAGTAGTTTGCCAATGGGCTTCATTATCGCCTTGGTAACATTGTCCAGCACTGTTTCCATAAATCCATGTCTCGACATTGTTATGTGCGGTATTATGACGAGCAATATAAAGTGAACCAGTTCCGGTAGTTATTTGTCCAGCTCCAGCATTTATACCAAGACAAACATTCTTATCTCCTGTTGTTATCGTATCACCAGCCCATGGACCAATACAAGTATTACTATCACCAGTTGTTAATACATGAGCACATCTATGCCCCATAGCGACATTATTTATACCTGTAGTACATACTTCAAGAGCTTCATTACCAACTGCTGTATTATCACTTGCAGTTGTCATAGTTTTTAGAGCTAAATGACCTACAGCAACATTTTCACCACCTGTTGTTAAAGATTGAAGTGCTAATCTACCAACTGCAGTATTATCATTACCAGTTGTTAAATCTTCACAAGCATCAGTACCAACTACTGTATTATCACTTCCTGTTGTATTTGAACCTAATGCATTTTTACCTATAGCTATATTATAAGAAGCTGTGGTATTTACATCTAACGCACCTTTACCTACAGCAACGTTATCAGCACCTGTAGTATTAGCAGCAAGTGCATTCATTCCTACTGCAGTATTACTGTCTGCAGTTGTATTTGCAGCTAAAGCAGCATAACCTATAGCAGTATTATAATCACCTGTTGTATTAGTATATAAAGCAGAATAACCTACAGAAGTATTATCTTGTCCTGTAGTTTGTAATCCTGATGCATAAGCACCAACAGCAGTTAATTCACTTCCTGTTGTATTAGCCTCTCCTGCCCTATAACCAACAGCAGTATTATTATTTGCTGTTGTATTATTAGCTAAGCATGAGTAACCAACAGCTACGTTATCACTTCCTGTTGTATTTCCAGTTAATCCACCATTACCAACAGCAACATTTTCATCACCTGTAGTGTTAGCATCTAAAGCTACTCTTCCAATTGCTACATTGCTATCCCCTTCAGTATTTGCTCCTAATGCTACATAACCAATAGCTGTGTTTTCTGCACCAGTAGTATTAGCATCTAAAGCTTTAGATCCTATAGCAGTATTTTCTTGTCCAGTTGTGTTTGCTTCTAAAGCAGCATAACCTACAGAAGTATTATGATTTGCAGTTGTATTTGCAGTTAAAGAATTATATCCAACAGCAACATTATAATCTCCAGTAGTATTTGCATCTAGAGATAGATTACCAGCAGCAACGTTTCTCGTGCCTGTTGTATTAGCACCTAAAGCCCCTACACCAATAGCTAGATTAGGTGTGCCTGTTGTATTTGCACCTAGGGAATTATGACCAATAGCAATATTATTACCTGCAGTAGTATTATTTTCTAATGCATTAACACCTATTGCTACATTCTGAGCTCCAGTTGTATTATCATATAAAGTATTTTCTCCGATACCTACATTATAGCTAGCAGTAGTAGTAGCTTGTAAAGCATCAACACCGATAGCAACGTTACTATCTCCTGTAGTTATTGCAGTACCAGCATTTTTACCAATTAAAGTGTTATCAACTGCATCAGTACCACTAAAGGAATCTCCAGCAGCTGATCCTAATCTTGTATTTCCTTGTGCGTCAGTATTATTAATTATTCCAGTTACAGTAACACCAGCACTTGTTGTCTCAAACTTCTTTGTATTACCATATAGCAATTCAGTACCGTGATTACTTGAAGGACCAATAGTTATCTCAGAACCAGTTTGTTGAATAAAACCTTTAGTACCATTATGACCAATAATTAGATCATCTGAATCACCCATTTTGATATAGGCAGAATCATTGAAAGTTAAATCGGATTCACTTTCATCCCACTTCATGTCACGACCAGCATTGGTCGCACTATCCCAGGTCATATCACTGGTATAGATTATGTTTGATCCTAATTTATCAGAAGTAACAGCATCATCAGCTATCTTAGCAGTCGTAACTGCAAGATTCTGTAGTTTAGCTGTAGATACTGTATTATCACTTGGTGTACCTATGTTTACTGCTGATCCCTGGACGGTGATGAAATAAACACTGCCAGTAGCAGGAGCACTACTGAAAATAATAGCACTACCATCAAGAGCAAATCCCTCGCTTGGTTGGGAAGTTCCAGCGTTAGGTTTCTGAATGACTCCATTGATGCTAACAAGGAGTTGTTGAGCATTAGTAGGAGCATTAGATATGGTGAATTTATAAGCTGAGCCATTGAATGATGCACTGTTACCACCAGTTCCTGAGAAAGAAGAAATCGTAGAAATATAGAAATCACCTATAGACTGAGCTTCTTCCCATGCAGAACTAGTCGCATTATAAGTTAAAAGTTTATTAGTTGTTGTATTATAGAATAAGTCACCAGCATCATTAGAAGATGTTGGGTTAGAACTACCTACTCGATACCTATTAGCAAAGTCATCAATATCAGAACTAATACTAAGAATATCTTGGTCTCTAATAACTGATTTATGGAAGTTATATACCTGACCTGAACCTGTTGAACTAACTAAGAATCCAATACCATTAGTAACTGTTGAACTATTATAAGCTGAGTTGATTCCATTAATTGTTACTGTAGCAGGAGTACTAGCTACTGTTCTACCAGTTGTACTAACTCCTGATCCATTAACAACAAGACCACCAGCATCTGCAATACTTATTACAACACCAGCTGCAGGTTGAACTTCTGGGAAGCTAGCATCATTAGCTATAACTTCAAGACCACCTATGGGAGCAATTTGTGCAGCAACATAATCAACGACAGCTCCTGAAGTGGGATAGTGAGCATCACTATTTGTAATAGTTGTTTGATTACCCTTACCATCACATATAGTATTAATCTCGGTAAGAGTTGCAGCAAGAGCAGTACCGCCCGCCAAAACAGAAGCAGTACCTGACTGCATACCAGCAAGCGTTGTGAGTTCAGCATCAGCTATTTCATTAGTTGTAACAGCACTAGTTTGTATATGTTCTGTTCCTACAGCATTATCTGCTAATTTAGTACTATCTATAATATCAGCTGCTAAGTGTACTCTATCAATAGACCCATCAGTATAATGCTCAGAGTTAATAGCATTATCAGCTATCTTAGCATCAGTTACAGCATCAGCTGCTAGAGCATTAGTATCTACAGCATTATCAGCTAAACCATCTGCAGTAACTGCATTAGTAGCTATTTTATCTGCAGTTACTGCATCATTAACAAGCTCTGATGTACCAACAGAATTGTCAGTCATCTTAGCTAAGGTAACAGAGTTAGTAGCAAGCTTTGCTTCTGTTACAGCAGTATCTGCTATCTTAGCTGTTTCTACAGCACTAGTGGCTATCTTAGCTGTAGTTACAGCATTATTTGCTATCTTAGCTTCTATAACTGAATCAGTGGTTAATTTATCATGGTTAATAGCCCCATTAACTACTTTAGCTGTAGTAACTGCATTATCAGCTATAGCTGCAGTATCTACAGCATTATTAGCTAACTCACTTGCAGTTACAGCATCAGGAGCAATCTGTGTAGCTGTAATAGTATTATCAACTATATTTGAACCTTGTATTGTACTGCTAGCTATTTTTGCATGAGTTACAGCATTATCTGCTAGATGAGCAGTATCAATACTACCACCATTATAGTGTTCGGAATCAATAGCATCATCTGCTATTTTAGCACTAGTTATAGCATCTGCTGCAATCATTGCTGTAGCTACAGTACCTGTATCACCAGTAGTAACTACATTACCTGTAACATTAGGTAGAGTAATAGTTCTATCAGCTGTTGGATCAGCTACAGTTAATCTTGTTTCATGAGCATCATCTGTTGCTCCTTCAAATATAATATCAGCATCTTCTGCTAAGGTGAGGTCGCCTGTCATGGTTCCCCCAATGTTACTCATGTAACGCCCTGTTACTTCCTGTACACCATACAGGTTCTGAGTAAAGTTATCGTTTAAATCTTCCGATTTAATAGCTGAACCTGCATAGAAGGTAGCTGTTAAAGCGTCTGCATCTGTTTCACGATATATTTTGATTTTAGCTCCATTAGCAGGAGCACTATTAAATTGTAATGTCGTAGCAGTTGGTAGGGTGAATGCAGTAGTGACGGCGGCATCAATACTTGCTTTAATATCTGCTGTCTTTAGATATGGAAATGTAAAGGAATAGGTGGTGGTAGACCCATTCCCAGTGAAACTATTCTGAATAACAGCCATAGTGTTTATTTACTCATTTGTAGTAGTTGTCTTGTTTCTAATTCTTTTTTTTGTATTTCTCTAGCACGATTAACATCACCTTTTTTCATTGCACCTTCAGCTAAATCTTGCATACGTATAACTCTAGCTAGGTTAGTAAATTCAGGATTATCTGAAGCCTCTAAAAGAAACTGTTGCTCAGCCCATTTCTGAGTATCTCTAACTAATCTATCAAGGAATTGATTAACAGGTAGTTTCTGAGTATCTAATTCAATATTAGGATTTTCTAGATCTTGACCTGTAGCCCGGTGGGCACGTAATGTACCTAGTTCCTTATTAAATTTTTTAGACTTCATCCACTTTATTACTTTTTTATACATTTGAGCTTCACCCATTTTTCTTAGAATCCACTCTTTTTCTTTTTCTGTATATTTATAAGTACCAGTTGAATCGTAATTTAATTTACTTAATCCTTTATAACCAGTTTCATTAAGCCATTTTCTCCAATCTTCTATAGGTTCACTAACTTTATTTGGAAGAAAAGCATTAAGTGCTTTAAGCCATGGACTATTGATATCATTAATTTCACCACCTGTCCATACATCAATACGCTTTGCTAATAAATCGGATGCAAAAGGTATCTTATTCATCATATATTCATGAATTTCACCACTGATAGATTTCTGTGAACTAGATATAGCATTATTTAACACACTTATTCCACCTACCATTGGGAAAAATGACATAGTTGATTGAGCTATAAATCTATTAAATCCTGTTAAATCACCGTTACCAATAGCTACGAGAGGTTCTAACCCTTGTAAAGGTGTCTCATTTAAGAAAGTTGCAGATATAGTCCACATAACTTTAGCATGCCAATCTTCCATAAGTGCTTGATCAATATCCCCAGCATAATATGAAAGATCTCCTAATATACTTAAAACAGGATCTACACCAGGAATACCTTTAAAGCTAATCCATCTGCCTCCAAGTTGAAGAGTTTTAGGTTCGTATCCGAATTGATCTCTTTCTTTAAATCTACGTCCTGCATTATAATGTCCATTACCTCTAATGTTACCACCCATAGCATAGTCCCAAAGAACCTTAGTTAAAAGAGAACTAAATGCTATACGTCCAGTATATTCAGCACGTAAATTTTCAAACAACACTTTAGCATTAGGAGTAGTTGCCATATCAATTCCATGTTCTGCTAAAGCTTTAGCTATATCATCATCTGTTTGAGCCCATATAGTTTTACTATATTTATTAATACCAGGAATGGCACTAATAGGGGTCCAAGATAAAGCATTCTTTACATAGTTACTACCTGTCCTAGGGAACATAAATAAATGTTTAGTTATAGGATATGATGTTGTAGCTTGATTAATCCAAGTAGCCAGTCCATCATCTAAGTTTAGTGCAATCTCACCAGATAAAGATTTTAATGCTTCATCTTTTATCAAACCGTCTGCAGTAAACATTGTTTTATAATGTTTCTTTTCAGCTTGTACTATTTTATTCCAATCAGCAAAACCAAATTCAAAGAAAACGTCATCATAAGCTCTCATTCGTGAAAGATAATGAGCAATATGAGTATTAGTAAAGACATCAGTAAAGACCATTCCAGTCATACCATAACGTAATCCAGGTAATTTAGATAAATCTCTCATGGTTGTAGCCATATCATATTGAATTATCCTACCTCGATTACCTTCTTTTTCCCATACTGCTCTCATATCTTCTAATATATCCCAAGTTGTATCTTCTTTAAAGATAAAATCTTTTCTATAAGATTGCATCATTACTTCAGGATCTTTATGAGCCTTCTTCATCATAGTGTATGCATCTTTTAATGCACGTCTGTTTGTTTCAAAAACAGAACCATGATAATACATAGTTCTTTTTAATCCTTCAAACCCATCCGTATAACCCCACAGAGTGTGTCCTAATGCCCCTGTAATAGGTCTTAGCATTAATTGACTTGTATTACCTACAACAGCTCTTAGAGCTGATATACCGCTTAGTACGTTGTTATAAACAACACCCCATGCACTCCTAGTAAATAGGTTTAATTCTTTAGGATCAGGGCTCTTTAGCATTCCTGTAGGAGTTACTTGATTTGCTGCCCACTTCATTAATTTAGCTAAAGAATCTACATCACCATTTGTATGAGCAAAAGCATCGACTAATGGTCTCATAGCTAATGGGTTTTCATCTGCTAATCGTAGTAACTCTTTAGTAAATCCAACATTCTTATTATGGATAGATTGTTCTGCAGCTCTAAATTCTTGTGTTAATCCTTCAATAGCTTCATCTAATTGTCCAGGAGGTGTTTGATCAAACCAGTTTTTATTTCTTAACCTCCAACCAGATATGTATTTATTTAAACCATACTCATCCATAAGGAATTGAAGCTTATCAATAATAAGATCCATTGCACGGTTTTCATCTACAGCAGGTGATAATTCTTGAACAGCTTCAGCTATTGTAGCAGCTTCTCTTCCTAAAGTATCCATTACTCTAGCGGAAGTCCTAGTTACATCACCTCCAATAAATCGATCTGTTAGATCTCTCATACCAAAGGCTGCAGCTCTAGCTTGATCTTCGTTGATATACTCAACTTTAAACCTACCCATAAGTAGATTAGCTACATCTCTATCTTCATAGAAGAGAGCTTTGACATCATCTAATGATGCACCAGGATCAACAATACTAGTATAAATATCCCATGCTGCAGCATTCATTTGTTTATTGGAATATCTAAATCCATCAACTACTGCATCAAATCTACCAATATCTCTACCTTCTTCAGCTACACCCATTACAGCACCACGAGGAGAATCCATTAAACCTTTATTTCTCATAGATTCTGTAATAATAGGAGCAGGATCACCTGTAGATGTACCATTCTTAATAGCAGTTGTATCTGCCATATTTTTAGCTACAATACCAGGCTCAACCCTTGGTCTTGCATTACTAGCTTCATCTGTAATTGGAGTTATATCACGATCAAATCCACTAGCGTTTGGATCAGCATCTAGTTTACGTATAGCAGCTATATTCTGTTCATTAATTTTACTTTCTTCTACTTGACGTAATGCATCTTCTAAATTATCAACACTTTCTAAGGAATTTTCTAAGTTTAAATATTCATTTATAAGATTCTCTTCTTGAACTTTAGATAAGGATCCTGTAGCAAGGACTTCATTAATCTCTTGCATACGTGTAAGTTTTTCAGGATCAGCTCCCTTTATTACTTCGTTAGCTTTATAAGCTGCAGCAACATCATCTTTAGGTTGAAACCAACCCATCTTTTTAGTACCAGATCTAAACTTAAGAGCAAAACCTAACAGAGATCCTAAGATACTTAATCCGGCAGTATCTAGCATATTTAACCATTTTCTAGTACTGGTACTATCACCTGGATGTGTTTTAACAGCTTCAGGTATAGGTACAATTCCTTTAGGGCCAAAGATACCAGGGAAGGTATTAGCTACTACGGTGAGCATATTATCTTCTTCACCTATATCACTGAGTCCTATAACAGCTGCATCTGCTGCACTGAATAGACCTGCAGCTACTAATGCTTTTTGTAATCTAGGTAATTGAGCTATAGCCTGACTTTGTACAGTCTGAGCAACTCCACCACCAGCTACTATAGATGGAATAACAATGGATGCAAATTTACGGAATGCTTGATGAGTCTCATTAGGTAGACGTGTCATCTTATCCCATTGATTGTCTACTGCATTCATACCGGGTATGACTGTACCAGCAGCATCAAAGACAAAATCTGCTGCACCTAAACCTGCAGTAGACAATGCTTGTATAGTATTTTCTAAATTACCAAATAAGTAATTAGATCCAGGATAGAATCCACCTGATTTATTAGGATCCTTTTCAGATACAGGTTCAGCTTCTTTAACTTCTTCTACTGGTGGTTCATCTGTAGGAGGTTGAGCATCAAGTGTAGTTGTAGCCTGCTCTTCTTTAGTTATAGGCTGTAGTTGTGCAGTTAAGACCTCACTATCATCCACTACTTCTTCTTCTTTTTCTAATGGATGTTGTTCTTGGAAATTATCTATCATAATTAATTACCTCCTACAGGTCTTAAACCATAATCAGATTTACTTCTTTCTTTGAGTTGTACATTATATTCTCTAAGTCGTTGTAAGTAGAGATCTCTAACTTCAGGTGTCATTAAGTGTAATAAAACATTAGGATCTTGTTGTCGAGCATATTGATATTCTACAGCAAATGTCTGATTTAATCCTGTTAATCCTGCAGTATCTGCTTGTATAGTTGCAGCTTTTATGTTAGCCATTTCATGGACATCAGGTAAAATACGTTGTTTGTAATCCTTAGCTTCTAGTAATTTATTAATAACTTCACTAGGTTGAATATTTGTAAAACGTGATACATCTATGATATTTGCTAACTCAGGATTATTTAGGTCAACAGTTTCCTCTTGAGTAAGATTAAATGCTAAACGATCAAGTGCTGCTTCAGATAGAATTGTAGTATTTGCTATTAATTTATCTAAGTCACCTTGATTGTCTATAATACTTTTACGGAGATCTGTTTCATTAGTTGTCTGTGTACGACTAGGTAGACTTAAGGCAGCTTTAAATTCACGTCGTCCATCCACTTCAGTAGGCTCTGTCGTTGCAAATAGACCAGTTGTTAAAGGCACTTTAGTGTTATCTCCATTTGGGTATAAATATGTCATAGCTTCTGCTTTAGCATCTCCCCATCGTTGTTCAATAGTTTTATCTTCTCCCATACTTTTTACGAATAACGATTTAAGGAGTTGAGAGTACTTAGGAACCATCTGTTTAAGTGTAACAGGAGATTTTTCACCAACATTATCCCATTTAAGAACTTGGGATAATATATCCTTTGAAAGATTATCTAGTCCAGCTTTCGAGGTTGCAGTACCAAATTCCTTTTTTAGTAACTCATCAAATTCCTGTAACTCTTTATATATATCCCCGTAAGCTTCTGCTTGTTCCTTACTTAAATTATGCCATAGTCTATATGCTTCTAGAAAATCACCATCATGCTTAACCGCTTTAACAAAGTCTGCTTCAATACCATCTACACTGAATGAACCTGGCCTTAATCCTAGTGCTTTCCTTAATACTGAAGCTGGATTATTAGCGTCATCAATTCCTGAATATTCTGTTGCATACTTGTTAATTTGTTTTATCTGTTTATCCCATTCTTCTTCATTAGTATATAGTTTTCCATTATTTGTTTTTACCAACTCTTCAACTTTTTGCTTTTCAGCAATAGCTTTTGTTTTCTGAAGTTTACTTTCTTCCTCTGTTGCTGCATCTCGTTTTAGACGCCAAACTTTTGTTAACTCTTCTTTTACCCACTCTGCTCCTCCATTTTTATATCTATCTGCATATGTACCAGGACTAGTACTACCGTTTTTGTTTGTAATCTCCCACTTATGTGTTGTAGCATTATAAACAGCACCATCTAGAGGGGTACTGAAGGCATCTGCAATGAATTTATTAATATCTCTATAAGCAGGAAGATCAGCTAGATCTCCCATAGTTTCTATCATAGTATGTATAGGATTAATACCAGCAGTTAGTGTATGTGAATAAAAACTATTCTCACCTTTTCCTTGTCGTGTTCTTTGGTGATTTGTTTGTACAGCTTTCATACGGTTAAAAGCACTATTATTTGCTTTTACATCTGCATATGCACTTTGTTGTAATACTGTACCTTTATTTACTTCATCACCTTTTTTATAATAATGTGCAGCGAGTTTACCCTCTGCAACCATAGTACCATAAAATTCTTTGAATTTAGAGTTTCCTCTTAATCCTTCATGATGACCTATTTCACGTGCTCTAAATTCATATATACGAGGAATTGTGTTTTCATTCCAAGGTATACCACGTTTTGCAGCCCAATTTTGTAAGTCAGTAATTATTACTTCTTTTTGAGTTAAAAGATGAGATGCTCTTAAGGTTCCAATATGCTTTCTACTTTCAACATATGGAGTCAAAGAAGCATCTAATGAATCAAATGATTTGTTAATAGCTGCATCAGACAATGCTAGGTTAAGGTATTTTTCTTGGAGAGCCTCTCCTTCACCATATGTATACTGATAATCTATACCTTCTTTTAGTTCCTCTGAGAACTGGTTAAAAGCATTATTCTTATCAATTGTCTCATATATATTTGATGCAATTGAACCTAATGATTTACTAAAGTTAGGTGCAAATTCAGACCAGAATTGTGCTTCTTTACCATATTCTTCAGCCTTTCCAAGAAGAGATTCAACGTGTCTCTGCCCTTTTACTTTAACTGCTTCACGTCTATTCTTCCACCAATCTGTTTCTAGGTTTTGTATAATCCTACGATTCTCTTTTTCTGTCTGAGCTACACCTTTTGTACCTTGAATAAACTCATTTGCATATTCACTGTATTTGGCTTGTTGGAGTTTTAACGAATCAATTATTCTTCCTTGTTGGTCTCTAAATGCTCGTAAGCCGTCATCTAAATCGATTCTTTTCATGCGTCCCTTAGGAGCGCTTGGTCTAAAATATTCTGCCATTAGTTTTAAGTGTTGTTAGTTATTAAGGTTTCCACCAACTACCTAGACCACTTGCAATACCGCTGATTGCTGTACCCCAAGCTTGGCTAGCTGCTGCACTAGGTGAAGCATAAGCTCCTGCTACAGGTCTTGGACCGTAGTCATATTCACTAATATCTCTTGGATAAAGGTATTCAGCCATTGGAGTTTGAAATGGAACAATAGGCATTGGCAAGACACCTGGGTCTAACATTTTCTGAGCCCAAGCAGCTAAATCTGCTGAACTTTTATCTCTTGCTATTTCCTGTAATATTGCTCTACTATTAGCATTAGCAGAATCTAATGACATATCAATCTGTGCCATTTTTCTACCATAATCTGCATAAGTAGAACCACCGATTTTCTTAGCTGTTCTTCCAGACAATCCTATTGCTCTTGCCTTACCACTTGCTACTAATGATTCAACATAAGCATCTTGGGAATTAAATTGAGCTTCTGAATGTATTTCTCGAAGACGTCTAAGTTCATCTTGTCTACCAGCATTTGCTGTTAAAGCATTTAAAGTAAGCTGTTTATTGTAAATATCATCTGATCTTAAATACTGTTGCTCATTAGATGCTTGTTCACGATTTCGTATCATTAAATCGTAATTATATTTCTGTGCATTAGTAGCATCAGTAAAGGCTGCAACTCGTCCTTCGTTACGAGCCATAGCTTCTATTTCTTTTACAGCAAAATCCCGATCAGCATGGATTTTGTCTATATTCATTTCCCAGAGTTCAGTATCGTAAGCTAACTGTCTTTCAGTTGCTGCATTCTGAGCTTGGGCTTGTTGTTTAGCGGCTTTAGATGCTTTATTACCTCCAATAATACCACCTACAACTGATACTGCAGCTCCGAGCCAGTTAAATGGCATACCTAAGTCCTCCTATAGAATCGTGGTGAATAGTTTCCTTCCCACATCATGGAGTTTAAGGACACTGGGAATGGTGAATCATTAAACACTCTCACTTGGAAGTTCTCCGTTTTTTGGTGTATTGGTAATGTGAACACTGATTGCTCTGATAGAGCAACGTCACTAGCTAAATATGTATTAGCTTTTTGTACTGGATTTAAGTTATACCATTCATCCAGATAAATTAGAATTTTATCTCCATTAGCTGGTGCTGTACCAAATCTAATGATAGTATCTGTTACGAATGAAAATGCAGATGTTTGTTGTTCTACATTATTTACTCTTATTTTAATTTGGTCTCTATCAATATAACTAATATCAGATGCATTCCATCCGAAATCAGTTGTAGATCCATCTCCAGTATAAGATTTTGTACCTTGTTGTATACCTGTTGACTTTAATTTAAATGCCATTACTCCGGAAAGACCACAAGAAAACTTCATTCTAGCTATTGTTAAGGTAGAAGTAAAGTCAGATCTTTTCATATCATTATCTAATCTATAATATGTTTTAGGTAAAATGACATCAAAATCATATTTCCATCCAATAATTACATCTGCTCTAATAGTTTGGAAATCTTTTTTAGGTACTTTTAAGTATGTACCAAGTCCATCCTCTGCACGATCAGGAGTAATAGTAAAACCAGATTCAATGAATTGTCCTGTAGCTGTAGTACCTTTAACAATTAAAACTGGTGTTAAATCTGCATCATTTGCATAGGACAAATAAGCTTTTGTTCCATCATAAACTGTAGCTGTAGCTGTAGCACCACTACCTCCACCACCTGAGAATGTAACAACAGCACCATTAGTATAACCACTTCCACCATTTGTTAGTGTAAAGCCTGTTACAGCACCACCTGATATGGTTGCTGTAGCTGTTGCCCCTGTTCCTGGTGTACCTGTAGCTGCACCTGTAGTACCTGCAATAGCAACTGTAGGTGCAGATGTATATCCACTACCTCCAGCAGTCACTGTTAAGGTTTCTACACTCTTATACTGTACATTAGCTGCAGCTGGTGCTCCCCAAAGATCTATACAAGGATTAATTCTTTGTCCTTTATTACTTACAATAATAGCATCTTCTGGGCTTTGACTTAGACTTGCTTTACTTAATGTAAACTCACTACCTTGTTTAGTAACAGCAAACATATCATCTGAATCAACAGCAATTGTTTGTACTGTACCCATTACTTGCCAATTAAACCACGCTTCGACAAGATTTGTTTCTCCATCACTATATGTACGGTAGAAATAAATCTTATTGGAGGATTGACTAGACAATGCGATGAACTGGTTTTGTGGACTGGCAATAAACGTATCTACTGTCGCAGGTACCCACTCATTTACAACTCTTCCAACGTCTAGAACCTGAGGGTTCTCATCTTGGCCACGTGTGACCATACCAAATATTCGAGTGTAGCTTGGCGTTTTACTTATAAAATTAATATTCGTACCCCTATCAACAGGGTCGACATCTACATCCATCTCATAGTTAGAGATCGTACGGATAGTAGTAGTTGTTGGCGTTAGTATTCCATTAGCTGC
>VTLG01009817.1_pt1 | contig 18386 bp, 17 predicted proteins | sample 4694571 | NCBI WGS metagenome assembly VTLG01 (sample SAMN12604809, study PRJNA352737) | marine metagenome | biome: ENVO:00000447; feature: ENVO:00000209|ENVO:00000569|ENVO:01000036; material: ENVO:00002151; isolation source: viral sequences binned using virsorter ... | reverse complement strand
GAGGCAAATAAATTGAGATAGAATTAATTGACTGGCGGCAGTAGCGCTTAACCCCGTCAGCGGATCCTTGGAAAAGATCTTCGATTAATAACCTGGGAGCGAGAGATCGCTCCTGGGTTTTTTTGTACCTGGTTAAAAGTTCTATTTTATATGCTTGCGCCACGCTCCTCACGCACACGGCATGGAGTTCGAGAGCCTGGATTGCGGGAGCTGTAGGTATGAAACCTATCGACAAGTGAGATAAACAAAGAATAATTTAAACAATGAGAGGATTATCAGAGGATTAGGCGTGATCCTTACATATAAAACGGAGACAAATGGCGGAACAAACCAGGGGTATAGCCGAAAATTCTGCCGCATTTTTTAAAAATATATATATAGGGAGTTTAAGACACAAACACACACAGACGATGGCACAAAATAAATTTACAGATAGTTTAATAACGGCAATGGTATTCACGAATGAAGACACCAATGGATTAGTTATACATATAAACGGATTTGAAACTGAGCAGCACGCTCATAAGTTTGTTAAAAAATTAATGAAGAATAGCGGGATAGAATATAAATCAATTAGAGATATGTTCGACTTACCAACTATTCATTAACAAGGGGGGAAGATGGAAATTATAGAACAAATTAAACATTACTGGAGAGATCACAAAAAAGTGATGATTGCTGTTGCTGTAGTTATTGTTGTATTAGCGATAGTTTAATGAAAATACAGATACCTTATACACCGAGACCATTACAAGCAGCTTTACATAAAAATCTCGATAAGTATAGGTTCGCTGTATTGAGCTGTCATAGGAGGTTTGGCAAGAGCGTTGCAATAATTAATCATTTAATTAGAGCAGCTCTAACCCACAAATTAAAAAACCCTAGGTTTGCGTATATTGCTCCAACTTATAAGCAAGCAAAAAGTATAGCCTGGGATTATTTAAAAATGTTTGCTGGAGCTATCCCTGGAGTGAAATTTCACGAAACAGAGCTGCGGTGTGATTTGCCGAATGGGAGCCGTATAACTTTACTATCCTCTGAACAGCCAGATAGTTTAAGAGGTTTATTCTTAGACGGGGTTTGTATCGATGAAGTTGCACAAGTAGAACCAAGATTGTGGAACGAAATAATTAGACCAGCTCTGTCAGATAGAAAAGGATTTTGTTATTTTATAGGCACACCAGCTGGGATGTCTAATTTATTTTATGAATTGTACCAGTACGCTTTAGGAGATGATGAGTGGTTCACTTATACAGCCAAAGCAAGTGAAACTAAAATTATAGACCAGAAAGAGCTTGATGCCGCAAAAGCTCAAATGGGAGACACAAGGTACAGACAAGAATTTGAATGTGATTGGATTGCTAATATTGAGGGATCAGTATATGGCAACATAATAAAAGATTTAGAAGAGAAACAACAATTAACTAAAATTGGATATGATCCAAGTTTAGAAGTACATACAGCCTGGGATTTAGGAGTGGATGATAGTACAGCCATAACTTTTTTCCAGAAACTAGGAAACCAAATAATGATTATCGATTATTACGAAAATAATCGAGAGGGACTTCCGCATTATGTAAAAGTTGTAAAAGATAAAGATTATATTTACGGAGACCATTACGCTCCGCATGATATAGAAGTTATGGAATTTTCTACTGGTAGAACCAGGAATGAGGTAGCTTACCAGTTGGGGATTAGGTTTAGAATTTTACCTAAGTTAAACCTGGAGGATGGTATCCACAGCTTAAAGATGATTTTACCAAGATGTTGGTTTAATGTTGAAACCACACAGCCTTTGATAAATGCTTTAAGACAATACCATCGAAAGTATAACGATAAAATGAAAATGTTTTCTAACAAACCCGTTAGAGATTGGTCCAGCCACGCTTGCGATAGCGCAAGGTATATGGCGATGTCAATAACGGATATGTCAGATAAAAGAAGACCAAACCAAAAAATAACCGAGAATGAATACTCGATACACGGAGAATAAATTATGGGATTTTTAAAACCAAGTATGCCAGCAATGCCAGCTATTCCACCCGTTCAGCCTTTGCCAGAACCACCAAAATACGATGATGCGGCAAGAGCGGAAGAGGCTGCTAGAAAAAGAGCAAGATTAAGAAATCAAAGAACGGGAAGATCATCAACTATCTTAACTGGAGCTGAGGGATTAGAGGATGATAGCAGCGTTGTTTCTAAAAAAGAATTATTAGGAGGATAATGCCTGGACATTTTGGAGGATCACATTCTGGCGGTAAAAAAGAAAAAACTGGTGGATCTACAAATAGAGAAAGAGGAGCTGATAGAAATAGATCACAAACTTTATCTCCAGGAGTAAAAGCAAGAAATAAAGCAGCTATGGAAAAAGCTGCTAAAGACAGAGATCGAGATAAGTTGTCTAATTATGAAGTAGGCAAGGTTCCTGGATTTGGTCCCGTATCATTTATATTAAATGCGGGTCAAACATTAAGACAAAAAAGTTTTGAATATAATAGAAAATTTTTTAGAGAAAAAGTTTTAACTTCTAAAAACAGAGGTAATTTTGAAGATACTTTTACCAGTTATTCAAATTATATAAAAGGCAGAGGAGCTGGAACCATAGATGCTTATGGTAATCCAATATCTCAAGGCGGTGGAGGAGATGGTAATCAAACTTTATTATCTCAAGAACCAGCAGCTGGAGTAGTGACTAGCGATGGTATAGTTGGTCCAATAATAGGATCTAACGCAGTTAAAACTGCAGAAGAAATCCAGGCTGAAAAAAATAAAGAGGGTGGAATTATTTTAGCAAAAAAAATTGGTAGATCCAGAATGATTAAAACATCTGCACAAGGTTTAACAGATGATGAAGATATAATAACAAGAAAACAATTATTAGGATAGTTATGGGTGGTGTTAATATTGAAAGACAAAAAGAAATTAATAAAGCAAATCAATACGCTAAACGACCAGAAAAATTAAAAGGCGCTAGAGATACTTTTGAAAGATTAACTGGCAGAAAAGCTAGACCCGTAGAGCAAGCTGGTATGTTTCAAGATATGACAGATTTAGAAAAAAATAGATATAGAGCCTTAGTGGCTAAAGATAATAAAAACAAAAAATCTCAACTAGGATAAGGAGGAAAGTTATGGGAGGAGTAGCAAGAAAAGTAATGCCAAAACCCGCACCACCACCAGCTCCCGTTTATGTCCCAACGCCAACTGCGCCAGAGGTTTCTCAGGCAACGGCAGTAGCAAAAACGGATATGGCAAGAGGTAAAGGTAGAACAACAACTATCTTAACTGGAGCTAAAGGTTTAGGCGATAATAAACTCACAACTTCAAAAGCACAATTATTAGGAGGATAGATGGCAATAGATAAAAAAGCCAAAAAAATTTTAGAGAAATACAATACTCTAAAAGCACAGAGACAGACATGGGAAGATCATTGGCAAGATGTTGCTAACTATTTTTTACCAAGAAAATCTAATATCACTTTAAAAAGAACTAAAGGCGATAAAAGACACGATCAGATATACGATGGCACAGCAACTCATGCGCTAGAGTTATTATCTGCTAGTTTAAATGGTATGCTTACTAATACTATATCTCCGTGGTTTGTATTAAAATTTAGATCTGAGGAAATGAACCAAGATGATGAGGCTAACGAATGGTTAGAGAGCTGCGCAAAAACTATGCAGCAAGTATTTCAAAGATCAAATTTTCAGCAAGAAGTTTTTGAATTATACCATGAGCTGCTAACATTCGGTACATCCGCAATGTTTATAACTGATGATTTTAAAGATGATTTAAGATTTAAAACAATTCATATTTCAGAAATTTTTATTACTGAAAATGAAAGAGGATTAGTAGATTGTTTAGTTAGAAGATTTCAAGTTAAAAATAAAAATATTCCTTTTATGTATCCAGAGGCAACAATCCCACCATCTCTGGCATCTAAAATTCAATCAGCTCCATACGATGAAACTTTTATAATTCATTCAGTACAAGCATCTGAAAATGCTATGGGTTATGAGAGCAGCAAGAATATGGATTTTACTTCTTGTCATGTTCACGAAGATACTGGAGTTATATTAAGAGATAGTGGTTTTAGAGAATTTCCGTATGTTGTTCCTAGATATTTAAAATCTAGCAGCAATGAAATTTACGGAAGATCTCCAGCTATGAATGCTTTACCAGATGTTAAGATGTTAAACACAATGTCCAAGACAACTATTAAAGCAGCTCAAAAACAAATAGATCCACCTTTAATGGTTCCAGATGATGGCTTTGTTTTACCAGTAAGAACTATTCCAGGAGGATTAAATTTTTATAGATCTGGAACTAGAGAAAGAATTGAACCTTTAAACATTGGAGCCAACAATCCTTTAGGCTTACAAATGGAAGAGCAAAGAAGAAAAGCTATTAGAGAAAATTTCTTTGTCGATCAGTTAATGATGGTTCAAGGTCAAAACATGACAGCTACAGAAGTTATGCAGCGTACTGAGGAAAAGATGAGATTACTTGGTCCAGTATTAGGTAGATTACAATCTGAATTTTTACAGCCGCTTATAACTAGATCTTTTAATTTATTAATTAAAAATAACAAATTTGCTCAACCACCAGAAACTATTGGAGATCAAGAAATAGAAATTGAATATGTGTCTCCATTAGCGAAAGCTCAAAAGACCCAAGAGCTTTCATCCATTATGAGAGGAATTGAAATATTTGGATCATTGCAAAATGTTGCTCCAGTATTTGATTACCTGGATATAGATGGTTTAGTAGATCATGTTAAAGATGTTTTAGGATTACCAGCTAAGGTAATGAGATCCCGTGGAGAGGTACAACAAATCCAGCAACAAAAACAAGCTGCAGAAATCGAGCAAGCGCAAATGCAACAAGCTCAACAAGTAGCTGAGAGTGCTGGAAAAATTGCGCCAGCTTTAAAAGCCATGGGTGGTATGAATGAATGAAAAAGATATTAAACAATTAGCGATAGACTACAAACAGACTTTTACATCTGAGAGCGGAGTTAAAGTGCTTGATGATTTAAAAAAGAGATGCAGCTATGAAACGACTAGCTTTGTTCAAGGCGATAGTCACGATAGCGCATTTAGAGAGGGACAGCGATCAGTTGTTCTTTTTATTAATAATATGCTCAACAAAAAGGAGAAATAAATGTCGAGTGAAAATCAAGAGGTAGCAGCAACGGAACAAAATCCAGCGCTGTCTGGAGATCCTTTAAATAATACTCCAGAAACAAATACTGATTGGAAAGCTGGTCTTTCTGATGAGTTAAGAGCAGACAAGTCTTTAGAAAATATTAAAGATATTTCAAGTCTAGCAAAAAGTTATATCCATGCGCAAAAGTTAGTAGGTGCAGATAAAATTCCAGTACCTAACAAACACGCAACGGAACAAGATTGGGATGCCGTTTATAAAAGATTAGGCAGACCAGACACTCCAGATGGATATAAATATAATTTACCAGAAGATCAAAATGTAAATGCTGAGGCATTAAAAACATTTTCAGATCACGCTCATAAATTAGGATTACTTCCTAATCAAGCTGAGGGTATGGTTAAATTTTATAATCAAATGAGAGCTGAGGAACTAGCTGCAGCTGATAGTACAGCAACAGCTGGCAGACAAAAAGCAATGGATGAATTGCAAACAGAATGGGGACAAGCCTATAATCAAAAAATTACAGCAGCTAACAATGTTGTAAGAGAGGTTTTTCCAAAAGGTTTTATGAGTATGAACCTGGAGGATGGAACTAAATTAGGAGATCATCCAGCTGTTATCAGAGCATTCGCAGCTCTAGCTGATAAGATGGGAGAAGATAAAATTGTCCAGGCAGATGGACCAAATTATCTAACACCTAAACAGATAGACAAAGAAATTGCTACTTTACAACAACCAGGTTCAGCTTATTGGGATAAAAACCATCCTAATCATGCAATGGCTGTTGAAGAGGTAAAAGCGCTGTTTGAACAAAAACACGCTAAAGCAGAGTAAAATTTCTCTTTACAGAATTATTAATTTTCTGTTAAAGCTGAAATATATTTGGATAATCGCAAGACCCAAGTTGACACTAGGAATAGTCTAGGATCCAGGAGATCTAAAATCGAGGAGCGACCCGTAAGGATAATCATCCGATTAACATTAACAACAACTAACAAAGAAAGGGTAGGCAATTATGTCAACTCAAATTACTACAGCATTTGTAGAACAATACTCTTCAAATGTTTCAATGTTAGCTCAGCAAATGGGAACTAAGCTGAGAGGTGCTGTTGATGTAGAGACTATTAGAGGTAAAAATGCTTTCTTCGATCAAATCGGAGTGACAGCAGCTCAAGTAAGATCTACTAGACACGGAAACACTCCTCAGATCAATACTCCTCACTCAAGAAGAAGAGTATCCTTAGCAGACTATGAATGGGCTGATTTAGTAGATGACTTAGATAAAGTTAGAATGTTAGTAGATCCAACTAGCTCGTATGCGAAAGCAGCAGCTGCAGCAATGAATAGATCGATTGACGATGTTATCATAACTGCAATGAATGCAGACGCAGCAACGGGTGTGGCTGGTGGAACTACAACTGCTTTACCAAGCTCATCTAAATTCTCAACTGCAAACCAAACAGATGGTTTAACTTTAGCGAAACTATTATCTGCTAAGCATTTCTTTGATGCTGGCGATGTAGATCCTAGCATTAAGCGTTATGTTGTTTGCGGAGCTAAGCAAATCCAAGACTTGTTGAACACAACTGAAATTAAAAATTCAGATTTCAACACAGTCAAGGCGCTTGCTCAAGGAGATATAAATTCATTCTTAGGATTTGAATTTATTATGTCTAACAGACTAAACATGGATGGCACAAATACTGATGACAGACTATGTTTTGCTTTCACAGCTGATGCAGTTAAGTTAGCTATGGGTGCAGATGTTAAGGCTAAAATCTCTGAGAGAGACGACAAATCTTATGCAACTCAAGTCTATTACTCAATGGCTTTAGGTGCAACAAGGATGGAAGAAACTAAAGTGTTTCAAATTCCTTGTCATGAGGCTTAATAGATAGCAATATCTATTTTAAGGGAGGCGGGGAGACTTGCCTCCCTTTTTTTTAACAACAATAAACGGAGGATCTTTATGCCAAGAGGCAAAGGAACATACGGGTCTAAAAAAGGAAGACCACCAAAAAAACCAAAGAATAAACCGAGGAAAAGATAATGGCTAAGAGAGGATTATACGCAAATATAAATGCTCGTAAAAGAGCTGGTACTTCTCGACCAAAATCTAAAAGTACAATTACAGCTAAAGCATATAGAAATATGAAAGCTGGATTTCCAAAAAAAAGGAAAGGATAACAAATGGCTAGTGTCGTTCAAATATGCAATTCCGCATTAAATCAACTGGGAGCTGCGAGCATAACTGCGCTTACAGATAATTCAAAAAATGCAAGGCTATGCAATGAAAGATATGCAGTAGTAAGAGATGCTGTGTTTAGATCTCATCCATGGAATAGTTTAATTAAACGACAACAGCTAGCTCAAACTACTAATACTCCAGCTTATGGTTTTAGTTATGAGTTTTCTTTACCAAGTGATTGCCTGAGAGTTTTAGGATTAGACGCTTATAATTCTGATTATAAAGTTGAGGGTAGAAAAATTCTTTGTAATGAACAATCAATAAAAATTATTTATATAGCTCAAGAAACAGATCCAAACGAAATGGATGTTTTATTAAGAGAAACTATATCAGCGGGATTAGCTGCAGATATTGCTTATGCAATTACTGCTAATCTCCAGGTAGCAAAATTGATGCAAGAAAAATATCAATTCAAAGTATCTGAGGCTAAACATACAGACGCTAGCGAGGGATACAACACAGATCCAGAAAATGGATTAACAGACCAAATCTTAACAGAAGATTTTATAAACAGCAGATATTAAATTATGGGAAAACAATTATTAGCAATTCCCAGCTTTACCGCTGGGGAGATGAGCGATAGTATGCAAGGCAGAACAGATTTTGCTAAATACTTTTCAGCAGCGTCACGAATAGAAAATTTTGTAGTATTACCACATGGACCAATAACAAGAAGACCAGGAACTTATTTTGTATCAGAAGTTAAAACAAGCTCAGCTAAAACAAGATTAGTAGCTTTCACTTTTTCAACAACTCAAACTTATATTTTAGAATTTGGCAATCAGTACATAAGATTTTACAAAGATGATGGACAAATAACATCTGGTGGATCTGCTTATGAAATTTCTACACCTTATACTACTGCTCAACTCTTCGATTTAAAATTCGCACAATCCGCAGATGTCATGTATATTTGCCATGAAAGTCACTCAGTTAGAAAATTATCAAGAACTGGACATACATCCTGGACACTTACAGAAGTTGAATTTACTAATGGACCATACTTAGACAGCAACTCTACATCTGTCACAATGACACCATCCGCAACATCTGGATCTTCTATTACGATAACAGCCTCAGCTCCTACTTTTGTTTCTGGGGATGTAAATCGATTAATTAAATTTTCAGATGGCTATGCAAAAATTACTGCTTTTGGCTCAGATACATCTGTCACAGCAGAAGTAAAAGAAGATTTTGCAAATACTAATGCTGTCACAAATTGGAGCTTAGGAGCTTTCTCTTCTGTCACGGGTCATCCTCGCTGCGTATCATTTTTTGAGCAGCGTCTAGTTTTTGCTGGAACATCACAACAACCACAAACAATGTTTTTTTCTAAATCGGGAGATTACGAAAACATGACATCGGGTAGTAATGATGACAATGCAATGATCTATACTATTGCGTCAAACCAAGTTAATGCCATCCAGGCTATGAAAGCTACAAGAACTTTAATTGTAATGACAACTGGTGGCGAATACGCAGTATCTTCTGGAGCTGCTCAAGATGCAATCACACCTACAAACATTAATATCAGAAAACAATCTAACTATGGATCCTCTGGTGTTGATGCCTTATCTATCGGAAACGCCACAATTTTTTTACAAAGAGCAAAAAGAAAAATTAGAGAGCTAGCCTATAATTTTGATACAGATGGTTATACAGCTCCCGACTTAACTATTCTTGCAGATCATATTTCAGATAGCGGTATTATTGATATGTCATATCAACAAGAGCCATATTCTATAGTTTGGTGCGTAAGAAATGATGGCGTTATGTCTGGTTTAACTTATAACAGATTAGAAAATGTTGTTGCTTGGCACAGACATATTTTAGGTGGCAAATCAGATACTGGAAAAGTTATTAAACAACAAAAAATTTCTTTTACCGCAAACTCCACAAATGTTTCTACAACAAACAATACTATAGTTTTAACGGGTCATGGTTTAGCAACTGGAGATCCAGTTTATTATTATGCAGCATCTAATGTAATTGGCGGATTATCAAATTCAAAAGTTTATTATGTAATATCTGTTGATGCCAATACTATTAAATTAGCAACCTCATCATCCAATGCCTCAGCTGGGACAGCAATTAGCTTAACCTCAGCTCCAGGATCAGACACTACTCAATTTATTTACCAAGGCGTAAATATAAATAATAATATTTTATTTGTTTCATCTCACGGATTTAAAAGTGGAGATCATATTTTTTATGACAATACTGGTACAGCAATTTCTGGTTTAGCAGAAAATACAAAATATTATGTTGAAAAAATAGATGACAATCAAATTCAACTTTATACAGACGAGGCTAGAGGTACTATTGTTAATTTAACCTCAGCTCACAGCTCCGAACAAACAGATAAAATTTTAACTCATGCTAAAGTAGAAAGTGTTGCTTGTATTGATGGCGATACCGATGAGGATCAAGTTTGGGTTATTGTTAATAGATATATTAATGGAGCTACAAAAAGATATGTTGAATATTTTACACCTTTTGAATTTAATAAAGACTTAACTGCATTTCATTATTTAGATAGTGGACTAGCTTATTCTGGTGGCGAGACTAGCAGCTTATCTGGACTTACACATTTAGAGGGAGAAGTAGTTGATATTATTGGAGAGGGATCCGTACAAACTTCTAAATCAGTTTCTTCTGGAGCTATTAGCCTGGACACAGCTATTGAAGAGGCAAAAGTAGGATTATTATATTCATCTGATTTACAAACAATGAGATTAGATGAGGGTTATACAGAGACAACTCAAACTAAAACAAAAAGAGTTTATGACTTGTCTGTAAGATTTCAAGATAGTGTTGGAGCTAGCGTTGGACCAAGTGGAGATAATTTAACTGCAATAGATTTTAGAGATAGTGGAGCATCAATGGATTTACCCGTGCCATTATTTACTGGAGACAAAGCTGTTGAATTTGATGTTGGACACGGCACAGAGGGATTAATTTATGTAAAGCAGCCTCAAGCGCTGCCAATGACTATTTTAGGAATATATCCAAGATTGGAGACAGAGAATGTCTAATATTGAAATAGTGCAATTTGAAAATAAGCACGCTGAACAAATATTAGATATTGGATTAAATAGCGAATTACTAGAACTTAAGCCAGAGCATAGAAAATATGCTTATTATTTGGAAAGTGTTGGGATGTCGTTCACGGGTCTAATCAATGGAAAACCTATTGCGGCTGGAGGTGTCTTTCATCTCTGGGATGGCGTTGCCGAGGGGTGGGTCTTAGCAACAAAAGAAATTTTTAACTATCCAATTTTCTGCGCAAAGCATATAAAGAATAGAACTGAAATAATTATAAATACTCACAATATAAAAAGATTACAAACAAGCGTGAAAGCAGATTGCCAAATGGCATTAAGATTTGCTGGATGGCTAGGTCTAAAGCCAGAGGGTCGTATGGTTAATTATGGTCCCGATGGTTCAGACTTTATTAGATATGCGAGGATAATAAAATAATGAGTTTTTTTGGAGACATATACGCTGGGAAAGCTGCTAACGCAGCAGCAAATTATAACGCTCAAATAATGGAGCGTAATGCTGCGATGAAAGAGCAAGAGGCTAAACAGATTATGTCTGTTCACAATGAATACAGCCTCCCTAAATTTGATCGAACCATGGAGGAGATCCAGGGTGCTACTAAAACATCTTACCTGGTTAGGGGTGCAGCTCTCTCTGGAACACCATTAGAAATGATTTACGAACAAGAAATCCAATTACAAACTGATAGAGATATTATGAATTACAATGCTGAGAATGCAAGAGATGCAGCAAACAATGCAGCGATCCAGGCTAGAGCAGATGCTGATATGCAAAGATGGAGAGGTAAAGTTGCTAAGAAAGCATCTTACTATGCAGCGGGTGCAAGTTTATTGGATCTTGGAATGTCAGCTAAAACAGCGGGAGTTATTTAATGTCAATTAAACTTTATAAATCACAATTAACACCAACAACTGCAGACAGCAATGTTGCAGATACAAGACAAATAAATTTAGGCGAGGCTCAATCTATTGGCAAAGCCATGAAAGGTATGCTGCAATCTGGAGAAAAACTTTATATTAAACACCTGGACATCAAATCTGATAATGAGCTTATAGAAAAAACTAAAGAAATAATGAATGGTACTGATACCAAAGAGGGTTTAAGTGCAACAATTATTAAAGCTAGTGAATTAAAAGATGATAAAGCAGCTCTTCAATTATATAATGATAAATGGAAGTCTTTACTAGAAAGCTCTAAAAATGAAGTCTCCTGGATGACAAAAAAGAAATTGTCAAACTGGATGAACAAACAAGCTCTAAAAGATACAAACGCTATTAAAGTTGCAACAACAACTAACATGATTAATTCTTTAAGAATTAATAATTTAGATCAGATAGAAACTTGGAAAAAATCTATTGTTTATGGAACAACACCTTTAGAAAAAAATGCAGCTGCATCAGATCTAGCAAATTTTTTAAATAGCGATAAAGCAAAAGAAATATTTGGCGATGGTTTAGATAAATTAAAAAAAGATACAAATAGAGATATAGCTTTTTTTGGATATAAAAATGTTTCTTTAAAAGATCAAGCTGCAGCTTTAGAGGCAGCTAAAAAAGATAAAAGATTAGATATAGAAGATGTTGAAAAATTAAAAACTCATTTTAAAACTGCTAAAACTTCAAGCAATAATCTTAATAAAGATAATGTTTCTAAAATGGAAAGCGCTTTAGAAAGCGGCATCATGTACGATCAAGACGAATGGAATGCTGCATGGCAAACTGCTACTGAGGGAAACGATCAAAAAACTTTATTAAAATTAAAAAATATGTCTGAGGATGCAGCAATTTATTCTCAACTTAGCACAATGTCTGTAGCCGATATTGAGAATAGAAGAAATATTTTACAAGAATATGTAAATAAAAATTTGCGTGAGGGTAAAGGTACTGAATTACAATATGCAAGAAATTTAGAAATAACTAAAAAATATCTTGCGAAACTAAATACAGATCTTAATAAAGATCCATTAGCAACAGCTCATTCAAAAGGATTAATAACTTTAAATGAAATTGGTTTTGAAAAAATGCTGTCTCCAGGCGGAAGTATTGAGGAGTTTGCAAATTCTATAAACGAAAGAATTGCTCAAGCAAAATCAGTAGCAAGTTTTTATAAAAGAGAAGTTAAATTTTTTACTGCAAATGAGGAAAAACAAATTAGTGATGCTTTTGCAGCTGCAGATACTAAAAATGAATTAATACAGCTTTCAACAATTTTAGTTAAAGCCTTTGGTACAGATAGCGATATAGCTTTTAAACAGCTTACAAAAAATAATACTATTCTTTCTACTATTGGCGGACTTACTATTATGAATGATTATGAGCCAAGCGAAAATGTAGATTTGATAGCAGAGGGATTTATGATTTCTAAAAATAAACAATTAGCTCCAATATATAAAATCAAAACTACAGACACGGGTTATTTATCTGCGGTAGCAAAATATCAAAAAACATTTCTCCATAACGAAGAGACTTTTAATAATATTGTTCAAGCAGCTAATTATATTTACATGGCTCAATTAAGAAACGATGGCAAAACTACAAATGATTTTAAAGATAGCGATTGGGAAAAAGCATTCATTATGGCATCGGGTGGAACTACAAAAGAAAAAATTGGTTTTGACGATAAGTTTGGTGGCTATGATAATGACACTAGAGGAAACCAGGTTCACATTCCGCCATGGGTAGAAAACGGAACATTTGAGGATATTGTTGAAAGATTTAAAACAGATGAAAATTTATGGCTAAAAGCATCTGTACTTGAAAGCAATGCCATCATTGGCGATGGTGCTATGAAAGGAGAGGAAATTACTTTAGCAGAAATTTTTAAAGAAGATGATCCTTATTTTGTAAGTATAGGAAATGGTAAATATAGAATAGCCATGGGAGAAGATCCTACTGAACCAGGCTCAGAGCCAGAATATTTAATGAATAAAGATGGTGGCTATTTCATTATTAACATAAATAAAATTAGAGACGAAATAATTACGGGAATGAATTAATGAGTATATTCTTTGATGAAGATAAAGCTCTTACGCCATCAACAAATGAGAGCTGGTCTAAGGGACCAAAGACAGACATATCTGAAAACTTTGCAGCTGTAAGTAAAGCCTTTTCTATGACCGAGCTTACACAATCTGAAATAAGAAATAAGCAAGAGGAATATGGAAATATAGTGCAGCTCTTACATGAAAGCGGCAATACTAATTTTATAGATCCAACAGATCCAATGAATTTTATGGTGGATGATATTGAAATCCCTCCAAGCGTAGCTGAAATGGAAACTAGCTTTTGGAACCAAGTTGAACACGCTAAAAAAAATAATCCAGAATTAACATTCAAATTAAAAGAGGCTGGTTATGATACCCAGGAAAATATGCAAAAAGTTATTGCAAAGAAAGCTAAAGATGCCTGGAGTGATTATGCCTCTGTAAGTGAAAGAGCTACAACATCTGGAAAAATTTTTGGTGGATTTGGTGGTATGGCTGTCACAGCATTTAAAGATCCATGGATGCAGCTAGGCGTACTTGCATCTTTTGGTTATTCTGTACCAGCAACAATAGGAGCTGCATCTCTTAGAGTTGCTTACATGGAGGCTATCATTGGAGCTGCTGCTGAAACAATGATCCAATTAAAAGCTCAGCCTTATAGAAAAGAATTAGGATTTGAAGATGCTGGATTAGAAAGAGGAATTAAAAATGTATTTATGGTTGCTGGTGCATCGGCAGTTTTATCTCCAGCTCTCTTAGGTGTATTTAAAGCATTTGGTAAAGGGATTGATGTTGGTAAAAAATATGTTTTAAAATTACCAGATGAGGAGTTGCAACAAATTGGGAAAGAATTAGGAGATCTTAATCCTAAATATAAAAATTCAGATTTAGATAATTATCAAATACCAAGAAAAGATAATCCATTTCCAGATAATGCAGCGGGTAGAACTGAGCATAGAGAAAGATTAGATCTTGCTGTTAAATCTTTTAATGAGGGAACTGAATTAGATTTACCACCAGCAAAAAACCCAGCTACAAATATTGAACCTCCAATTAGTTTTAAAGTTGGAGAATTTCAAGATGTATTTGATGGACAAGGTAATTTAGTTAAAACTCAAATTGTAAAAGTAAGCTCATCTGGTAGATCTGCAAAAATAAAATTTAATGATGGATCTGAAAAAGTAATTAGCTTGGATCCAAGATCTAATGTTTATCAAAATATTAGAAATCCAAATTATGTTATTAGATCTGCTGGTGTAAATGCTCAAGGAAAATCTGTATCTTCATTATCTAAAGCCGAACTAAACGAAATTAGATCAAAATTACTTAAGACAAAAGAAGAGCTTGAAAAAACTGGTCGAACAAATCAAGGTGCTTATGCAGACGCAGTACAAGATTTAAACTCTCTTGATTTTAATGTTAATAAAATTTCAACAGATACAAATGCTCCAGGAGTTAATAAAGCTGAGTTTAATAGAAATGAAAGTAAATTAGCTGAGGATCTAAATAATGTAAAAGATTTTGATATACCTACTGAGGCAGCTTATAAAAATCAAGCCTCACTATCAGAGGAAACAATGTTTGATGCTGGTACTTCTGCAGCCATTAGAGCAGAGGCTGGTGCTGGAGCTGCAGCCAAAACAACACCTACTTTTAAATCTTTAGCGAAAACCCAAGACTTAGTATCAAAATCCCAAGTCACAGATGCAGCTCGGTCATCAGTTGTTTTAGCAACTGCACAAAGTAAGCCACCGCTCATTCGTGGGCTAGATAATAAGTCTGTTGGCGATTTCAATTCCATAGGTGTTAAATTATATCAAAAATCTAATGATTATAAAGAGATTTACAATACTTTATCTAAAAAATTAGAGCCTCTGAAAAGAGACTTGCAAGCAATTACAGCAAAATATGATGGCAATTTAGCGGCAAGAGTTAAGGATAAAGCTAAAATTGACGAAAAATTGGCTATTAAAAAGCAATTACAGCCACAAAATATCCCAGATTGGTTAGGTGCTAGAATAAGTGTAGATACAATAACTCAAGCAAAACTATTACTTGCTGAGCTAAACAAGACTTATAAGCTCATAGAAATTGACGATTTCTTAGATGATGTTGCAAGAACTCAAAGAAAAAATCCAACAGAATATAGACGGATCCATACCCAGGCTTTAACAAAAGATGGTTATACTTTTGAGCTGCAAATTTCTCTTAAAGAATTAGATCCAATTATAGATAAATCTCACGCTATTTATAAAAAAGCTACTTATCAAAGAGATAGTATGTCAATGGATGAGTGGAATAAAACTTTAAAAGAGCAAGCTAAAGTAGAGGCGGATATGAAAAACGCTTACTTTAAAATTAAAGATAAAGAATTTACAAGAATGAACCCAACTAATGATGTTGATATTCCTTATGTTGTTGGAACAAGATTAGATGAAAAAGGAGAGATTGTTCCTTTATTGACAACAGCCAGAGAGGCATTTGAACAAGATGCAAAAAATGCAACTATGTTTAAAAGATTGGAAAACTGCGTATGAGTGGTTTTAAGCAATGTATTCTTAATGGTATTAAAGAGGGTTTAATTTCTGAAAAACAAGGCGAAACTTTATACAAAAATTTTGATGAGATCAAAGACTTTTATCAATATAGAAAAAATCTAAATAAACCAGAGGCTGAGAAAAAAGCTGCAAGAGAAGTGTACGATGCCATGAAAATAGAAGAGGCAGAGAAGTTAAGATACACTTTGCAGATGAGAGCCAAGATGAATGAAATAGAATTTGATTTTAAAAATTATAGAAATTCAAATGGAGAAGTAGATTACGCAAACGCTTATAGAGCTTACCTGGCTCAAGATAACTGGTCTTATAAACCTAACATAGAAAACCAAACAATGATTGAGAGAAACAAAGCTCATGAATTGATGGGTAATTTAATGGAACAATTTAGATATGGTTGGGGTGGAATGCAATCCAGGAAACAAAAAGCCAATAAAAAATTAATGGTTAGAGAGATTATGGGCGAAAGAACTGGAAATGTTAATGCTCAAGAGTTGGCTCAAGTTTGGAAAGAAGTAGCTGAACACTTAAGAAAAAGATTTAATTATTTTGGTGGTAAAATTTTATCAAGAAAAGATTGGGGATTACCACAAATGCACGATACATTGTCTGTTAGATCGGTGCAAAAAGATGATTGGATTGATTTTATTTTACCAAAATTAGATATAGAAAAAATGGTAGATGAAAGAACTGGTTTGCCATTTACAGATAGAAGTATTCGAGAGGCTTTAAGTGAAGTGTACGAAAGCATATCAACTGAGGGTATGGCAACATTTAAGCCTGGAGTTAGCAGCTTTGGTAAAGCTCTACATAATAGAAGATTAGATCACAGATTTTTAGCTTTTAAAAGTGCAGATGATTGGATGGAATATCAAGCTAGATTTGGTAATGCAGATCCATATAAAACAATGTTAGATCACATTAATAGCATGAGTAGAGATATTGCTATGCTTAAGATCCTTGGACCAAATCCAGACGCAATCCATTCCTGGGCGACAGCTACAATAAAAAAACAAGCAGCCATTGATGCTGCTAATGAGGCTAAAGGATTATTTAAAAGAAAAAAAACTATTATTAAAGATAGTAGATTAAAAAAAGATGGCGTTAAAATTTATAGAACTGAACAAGATAGAACTAATGCAATTTTAGAAAATTCAAGAAATTTATTAGCATATCATAAGGGACATTTAAGCAAGCCAATAGATGGTTTTATGGGTAATACTTTTGCTGGTTTAAGACAGATCCTAACAGCTGCACAATTAGGAGGAGCTGCGATCATGACTATTACAGATCAGCATTGGATGAGAATGACAGCTAAGTTTAATGGATTGCCAGCAACAAAAGCAAACACAACATCTGCAAAACAATTATTTGAGGGAATAAAAAAAGATAAAAAATTAGCAAAGCTAGCAATTAAACTTGGTTTAGGTGCTGAAATGTGGAGTGCTGTATCAGCTGTTCAAACTAGATATTTAATGGATATAGATGCTCCTATGTGGTCTAAAAGAATTTCAGATGCAATTCTAAGAGGATCTGGATTATCACATTCCACACAATCTAATAAATGGGCGTTTGGAATGATGGCGCTAGGAGAACTTGCTGAAAATGTAAATTCTCCATTTGCAAAATTAAATACAAAATTACAAGAACAATTTAAAAAATATGGTATTGGCGAAAAAGAGTGGGATATAATTAGAAAAACAAAATTATATGATGCTGGTATAGATGATCCATCTATGGCTGGCAAAGGTATGACTTATTTAAGACCAGATGATATTTTCCAAAGAGCTGATTTAGATGCTGGAACAAGAGAATATTTAACAACAAGATTAATGACATGGTTATCTAATGAAACTAATTTTGCGGTTCCAACTGCATCTGCAAAAGGTAGAATTACTTTAGCTGGAGACGCTAGACCAGGAACTATAAAAGGAGAAATAATCAATTCTGGTTTAATGTATAAAAATTTTGCAATTACTTTAGGCATGACGCATTTGGCTAGAGGTTTGCAGCAGCAAGGATTTGCTGGAAAAGCTAAATACCTGGTTCCTATGATTATTGGTGGAACAATAATGGGATCTTTAGCTTATGAAATAAAACAAGTTGCAGCTGGTAAAAAACCAACTCCACCAGAAAAAATGGGTGCTAGATACTGGATTAATGCCATGGTTTATGGTGGTGGATTAGGAATATTTGGAGACTTCTTATTCCAAGACACGAATAGATATGGCGGATCTTTGGCAAAAACTATTGCTGGACCAGTTATAGGTTTCTTTGGAGATCTAATAAATTTAACTTTTGGTAATGCAGCTCAGCTTGTAAGTGGCGAAAAGACTAATGCTGGCAAAGAGCTTGTCGCATTTTTACAA
>VTLG01008056.1_pt1 | contig 18386 bp, 22 predicted proteins | sample 4694571 | NCBI WGS metagenome assembly VTLG01 (sample SAMN12604809, study PRJNA352737) | marine metagenome | biome: ENVO:00000447; feature: ENVO:00000209|ENVO:00000569|ENVO:01000036; material: ENVO:00002151; isolation source: viral sequences binned using virsorter ... | reverse complement strand
AAAGAAAGGAATCTTGGCAGCAAAGTGTTAAATTGATGAACGATTATCGCTTGCAAAATATAAACAATCCAAAGAAAGAACTGCCATATTTTATACAAACTGTCAAAGAAACTTTAAAAAATACTCCCTCCCTGTTTTCATTTCCAACAGAAAAAGCTACTGTTGAATCAATGAAACTCAACCAAAGTGACCCACCGCCTTCCTAAAAATTTACTTTACGAGTCGGCTCAATCAAGAGAAAAAAAGGAAAATATTGAGTTTTCTAAGCAAAACCCTTATCCTGTGCCTCTTGCAAATTTAATGAGTTACAACTGGCCTGTTCACATGAATTGGGGTGATTGGTATCTAAACGAGGAAACTTACTCCCTTGATTTGATGCCTGATTGCCATTTTGGCATTTGGGATCACGATGAACCATTGTACTCAATAAACTTAATTGAAGTTTGTTCTGCCAATGACATGATTCGTTGGTTTTTTCATTTGCACGGAAAAAACCCACATCTTTATGGAGAAAATTTAATATCTGATCTTTTTTATGCTTTTTATGAAATTTATCACGATTTTAAATTAGACCTTCAAAAGATGGGTCAAATTGTATGCCCAACTGCAGTTATTAAACTTCACATTCAAAGATATAATCAATTCAAAAACAAAGCATGAAAATTAACGAACTTAAAAACGATCACAAAAACGCAAGAAAAAGAACAGACCGTTCTTCCGCACTTATAAAAGAATCTCTTAAAAAATACGGTGCTGGTCGTTCTATCGTCATTGACGAAGAGAACCGAATCCTTGCTGGTAATGGAACAATTGCTGGGGCAAGAGCAGCTGGTATAAAAAATGTCAGAGTGATTGAAACCGAAGGTGATGAAATCATTGCTGTAAAAAGAAAAGGACTCTCTGAAGATCAAAAGGTCGGGCTTGCTTTAGCTGACAACAGAACCTCCGATTTATCCGAGTGGGATAAAGAAATGCTCCACCAGCTTTCTGAAGATCACGACATAGATCCGTGGTTTACAAAAGATGACCTCGCAGAAATACTTGGCGAGCCAGATATTATTCCATCAGAAGGTTTAACTGACCCTGACGAAGTTCCTGAAACTCCTGAAGAACCAACCACGCAATTTGGAGAAGTTTGGAAACTTGGAAACCATAAACTTTTATGCGGAGATTCAACTGACCAAAACCAACTCCAACCTTTAATGGAAAACGAACTGGCTGACCTTTGGCTTACCGATCCTCCTTACAACGTAAACTACGAAGGTGCAACCGCAGACAAATTAAAAATTCAAAACGACAACATGTCTGACCAAGACTTCAGACAGTTTCTTGCTTCTGCCTATACAGTCGCACACCATTACTTAAACGATGGTGCTTCTTTCTACATCTGGCATGCAGACTCAGAAGGTTACAACTTTCGTGGTGCTGCAAAAGATGCAAACTTACAAATAAGACAATGTCTCATCTGGGTGAAGTCCTCAATGGTTATGGGTCGTCAAGATTATCATTGGCAACATGAACCTTGCCTTTATGGTTGGAAAAAAGGTGCTTCTCATTTCTGGAACGCAGATCGCAAACAAACAACCGTCATGAATTTCGATAGACCTCATAAAAATAAAGAACATCCAACAATGAAACCTGTTGACCTTATCCAATATCAAATGTCAAACTCAACAAAGCCAAACCATATTGTTCTTGACACATTTGGTGGATCAGGCACAACTTTGATCGCTGCAGAGAGAATACAAAGGAAAGCACGTCTTGTTGAACTTGACCCAAAATACTGCGATGTAATAATTAAAAGATGGGAGAATTTCACTGGAAATAAAGCAGAGCGTGTAGTATTTAACTAAGAACTACATTTTATGGGCAAAAAAGGTACGCAAGCAGAGACAATTGTCAGGGCTCAACGGTTCGCTCGGATAATTGCTAACGGGGGTCGTCGGTCTGACTGCGTTCGTTATGCTTCCGAGAATTGGGGGGTGGGAGAGAGAAGCGTTGCAAAGTATTTACAGATAGCTAGAGAGGAGCTGAAGAAGGACTGGGACATGGAACGACCTCAGATGATTGCTGATCTTTTGGCTCAATGTAGCACCTTACAGATGGAAGCTAGAAGGTCTGGTCAATATCACATTGCTCTTGGTGCAATCAATACTGCAGCTAAACTCGCACATTTAGTCTCATGAGTCTTTTAGAAACTGTCTCTAAAGGTCATGTTTTATATGAGGAAGGTTTTAGTTATATTCCCTCGTCAAAAGATGTTATAAAAAAAATTAAAAGTAAATTACTTCCTCACCAGGCATCTTTCTGTGATGACATAAGTCACCGTAAACTTGCTCTTGTTTGTGGTTTTGGTGCTGGCAAAACTTATGCTTTAGTTTCTAAAAGTATTATTCTTGCTTGCATGAATGTTGGACATATATCAGCTATTTTTGAGCCTACAAATGTAATGCTAAGAGATATTTTAATACGAACTATGAACGAGCTCCTTGAGGAGTGGGAGATACCTTACACTTTTAGAGCTTCACCTCTTCCCGAATATCAACTTTTATTTTTAGAGGGAACTCACACAATCTTACTGCGTACAATTTTGACATATCAAAGGCTAAGAGGACAGAACCTTTGTGCGGTTGGATTTGATGAGGCCGATACAGTTCCAAAAAAAGATGCAGAGCAGGCTATGAATATGGCTCTTGCTAGGTTGAGGTCGGGTAACTTTCAGCAGTTTTATGCAACAACAACTCCCGAAGGTCATGCTTGGGCTTTTGACACGTTTAAAAAAAATGCAAAGCCAGACACAAAATTAATAAAAGCAAAAACAGCTGATAATCCTTATCTGCCAGAAGGATTCATAGAAAGTTTAGAAGAAAACTATCCTGAGCAATTAATAAAAGCTTATTTAAATGGTGATTTTGTTAATTTAACGATGGGTCAAGTGTACGATAGGTTTGACAGAAATATTCATGTATGCAATCAACTACCAAGTTATGACAACGAAATACTGCGAGTTGGTTTAGATTTCAACATTCAAAACACTAACTGTGTCGTTGGGGTGCGTGATAGAGATAAGTTAGTCATAATAGATGAAATAACTAAAATGCATGATACTGATGCAATGGCAAAAGAGTTATTGCGAAGATATCCAAATCAAAAGATTTTAGTTTATCCAGACGCTTCAGGAGGTAATCGTTCAACAAATGCTTCAGCAACCGATATATCCATTCTCGAATCTTACGGCTTTACCAATATGTCGCCAAGATCGAACCCCCCAATCAAAGATCGAGTCTCGGCTGTTAATGCTCTTCTCAAAAACGGCAAGGGGGAAGTCCGTCTGGCGATTAGCCCCTGTTGCAGAACCTTAATAGAATGTTTTGAGCTACAGGCTTACGATGAGAAAACAGGAGAACCCGATAAACAGAATGGATACGATCATATTTTGGACAGCCTTGGTTACTTAATTTGGCGAGAGTTTAATCCATTATATTTCCGTTCTGGTAAAGGTACTGGAATTAGGCTTTATTAGTATTATTCTTTAAACTATAGTTATTAGTATTAATGGACTCTTAAAATGTACTCAGGTTATAACCATTACAACAGGCAGAAGTCAGCAGTTGGAACGACAATAATAGATCCTAATAATGCATGGTTTGCACAAGAACCTCACTGGCCTTTGATAGAGGATTTGATTGGTGGAACATATCAGATGAGAAGTCGTCATAGAAAATATTTACCACAAGAACCTAGGGAGTTAGATGAGTCTTTTGATAATCGTTTGGCTAGAAGTGTCTGTCCTCCTTATTTTGTTAGACTAGAGAAATTATTAGCTGGTATGTTGGTGCGTAAACCTGTGAGATTAAATGATACAAGCGATGATATAAGACTTCACATGTTTGATGTAGACCTTGAGGGAAATGATTTAAATGTGTGGACTTACGAAACTGCAAGAAAAATGATTCGATATGGTCATGTCGGAGTTCTTGTAGATGCACCCGCTGCTGGACAATCTGGTAGACCATATTGGATTACCTATACGCCAAGACAGATATTAGGTTGGAGAACCGAGATGTCAGAGGGTAAGTTAAAACTTACGCAGCTTAGATTATTAGAAAAAGTATTTGAACCCGAAGGATTGTACGGAGAAAAGATTGTAGAGCAGGTCAGACTGTTAACTCCTGGTGCTTATGAAATACATCGCAAAGGTAAAAACAATGAATATGTAAAGTTTGATGAAGGAACAATGAGTTTACCTGAGATACCTTTTTCTGTTGCTTATGCAAACAAGATTAATTTTCTAGAATCAAGGCCACCGATGGCTGATATTGCAGAATTAAATCTTAAGTCGTATCAATTACAGTCAGACCTATCAAACCAGTTACATATATCTAGTGTGCCGATGTTGGCATTTTTTGGTTTTCCACAGAATAGTGAAGAGGTCAGTGCTGGACCAGGAGAAGCTATTGCATTTCCAGCAGAAGGCAGAGCCGAATACATTGAGCCTAATGGTAATAGTTTTAATGCACAATTTGAACAGATTGATCGTGTAGAAAAACAAATAAATGAACTAGGTTTGGCAAGTATTCTTGGACAAAAGTTAAGTGCAGAAACAGCAGAATCAAAGAGAATAGATAGAAGTCAGGGTGATAGCACGATGATGGTCATTGCACAGCAGATGCAAGATATGATTGATAACTGCTTACAGTTTCATGGACAATATCTTGGTAGTGATGCTGGAAGTTGTTTTGTTAATAGAGATTTCGTTGCACAAAGATTAGAACCACAAGAAATTCAATCATTGTTACAGCTTTATACAGCAGGTACGATCACACAAGAAACATTACTTACACAACTGCATGAGGGTGAAGTGCTGGGTGATGAATTTGACGTTGAAGAAGAGATAGAGGCAACAGAATCTGGTGGTCTAAGAGAAATGTCAGAACCTATTGAGGAGGCTGAAGAATCTATGCCCGAACAATCAGCAGAACCAGAAGATGAATAATGTCGATACCTGAAAAGTTTTATCGCAACCAAATCGACCTCAATAGATATGAAAATGATTTGGCAGCAAGGTTGATTGATACTTATAACAAAATAATGATAGATGCTGCACAGCGTTTACAAAAAATACCAGTAGGACCAGGGTTAGATAAAACAAGAGCCATCCGATTAAAAAGCATTTTAAAACAGGTAAAGACAGACTTAGATAGATGGAGAAACAGTAGCATTGGCATTATGGTCAAAGAACTAAAAGATGTTGCTGATATACAAAAAGATTTTATTGAGGGATTACTGGAAGATATTGCACCACCTGAGTTGGCTGGTCAGATCAATGCTTTACAGATAGACCCTGACTTTGTAGATAGATTGATACGATTTGATCCTACAAAAAGTAATCAGATTGGTTTGCCAAGAGGTAGGGTTTTTGATGTTTTTAAAGATACGACAAGTATGCAAGCAGTGCAAAGCAGATTTGCTTTGACGGCTGGTGTAGGAAAAGAAATAGTATTACCTAATGGTGATGTTGTAGCAAAAGCATTTCGTGGTCTTACAGAAAGAACAGCCGATAGATTTGCTCACACTGTGAGACAAGGACTATTGGAGGGTAGAAGTTTACAGACAATTCAGAGGCAACTGATCGGAACATTAGATTTTAACCCAAGATCGAAAGGTGGTGTTGTTACTTCTTTGAGTAACGCCCAGACAAAAACACTTGTCAAAACAACAGTAAACCAGTTAAGCACTGAGATTAGTAGAAAGAGTTACCAAATAAATCCACAAATTGTAAGAAGGTGGGAATATTCTGCAGTGCATGATCAAAAAACATCTGCAATTTGTAGAGCACTTGACGGCAAACGATATAAAGTTGGTGAAGGTCCATATCCACCACAGCATTTTAATTGCAGATCTGTTGATATACCGATACCAATTGGACCTATCACTGGTAAAGAATTTGTACCAGATGGCGAAACTTATGGTCGATGGTTTGATAAAAAAGTAGCAGACCTAAATAAAAAGGGAGACGATAAGGGTACTGTTTATGGACAGAAAGTATTAGGAAAGCAAGGGTTTAGTATTTATAAAAGGTTGAGGAGTAAATACAATTCACCTACTGAGGCGATGCGTAAGTTTATAAAGAACGATGGATCAAGAAGAACAATAGATCAGTTGATGGCTATATACAAGAAAAAATAGTAGAATTAATTTAGTTGCTTTGATTAATTATGCCTGGTCATTACGGTTCGATGAAGCCTAAAGGTAAAAAGAAAAAGAAAAAAGGTGGTAAAAAATAATGGCAAAGACTTTAGCAGAAAAGCTGTCTGAAGCAAAAAAGGCAGCTAAACCTAAAAAAACAAAAAAAGTAAAAGGTGACTAGGCGTTTTAGAAAGGTTTCAAAAGATAAAAAAACTGGTGTCGCTAAAAAATATTTAAGCGGTGCTAAAAATAAAGCTGCAAAGGCTGCAGAAATAAAAAGAACTGCAGCAGCCTACAAAAGAGGAGAGTATATTGATATAAACGCTGTACAAAAATCAAGGGTTGCTCAAGATGGCTCCAAAAGCAAAACCAAAAAGAAAACCTTTAAGCGAGGCCGTAAAAAAAGCTCTTAAAAGAAAAGCTGATAATAGTCAGTTTACTTATGGTCAACTTGCCCAAGTTTATCGTCGTGGGCAGGGAGCTTATTTAGGTGGAGGATCAAGAAATGTAACGATGGGTGCTTGGGCTATGGGCCGTGTCAATAGTTTTGTAAGTGGTAAAGGTGGTGCAAGAAAAGCTGACGCAGATTTGATGAAAAAGAAATGAGTATAAAAAGAGGAGGTCACACATTTGAAGGGGTTGATAAACCAATCCGAACACCAAATCATAAGAGTGGCAAGTCTCATGCGGTTGTTATAAAACAAGGCGATGGCTTTAGATTGATCAGATTTGGAATGCAAGGAGCAAAAACCAAGCCACCAAGAAAGGGTGAATCAGAGGCAGATAAAGCTAAAAGACGGTCTTTCAAAGCTCGTCACGCAAAAAATATTGCTAAAGGAAAAACAAGTGCTGCATATTGGGCAAATCGTGTAAAATGGTGATATAACTTAACTAAGGCTACGCTTTATTACATGGCAGACGAAAAAGAAACAGTGGCTACGCCACCAACACCAGCACCTAATTCTGAAGTTGAAGCATTGAAAGAATCAGTTAAAAAATTAGAGGCTAAAAATTACGAACTGATAGGTAAACTGCAAAACCAAAAGAAGGCAGTGCCAGACGATTATGATACACTTGTTGCCTATAAACAAAAACATGAGCAAGAGGCTTTAGAAAAAGAGGGTAAATATACAGAAGCAAAACAGGCGATGGAACAGCAGTATCGTGATAGATCGGCTGAAGATAAAAAACGCATTGAAGAACTGGAATCAAGAAACAGAGAACTTGAATTGATTGCACCAGCAATGCAAGCATTATCTGAAGTCACCCATGATCCAGAACTTGTATTAAATAACTTTGTACCAAAAGAACAAATACAAATAAAAGAAGGGAAACCAGTTGTAATTGATGGTTATGAACAACTACCTGTGGCTGATTATGTTAAAAATAAATTAGAAAAAGAAAAGCCTTATTTGTTAAAAAAAGCACCTGCCGTTGGTGGTGGAGCACCCATTTCAAGACCATCTGGAGGGGGTGAAGTTACCGAAGAAATGATTAAGCCATTTCTAAAAAATTCAGAAAATCTTACTGAACAGTCAAGAATCTTTAAGGTTTATGGTGTAGATACATGGAAAAAGTTGCGAGAAATTGCAAAAACTCGCTAGAATATTAATTAAATTCTGTTACGCAGAATAAATATTTAGGGTTACGCCCACACCGTTTAAATTTATTTTAACAACACATGGCTGTTTTAAGGAGTGACATTATCATTCCAGAAGTATTTACGCCTTATGTTATAGAGCAAACAACCGCCAGAGATGCGTTTCTCGCAAGCGGTGTGGTAGCACCTATGGCAGAGCTAAATGCAACTGAGGGTGGTGATTTCGTAAACGTACCATTTTTCTCTGCAAACCTAAGTGGAGACTTTGAGGTACTTTCAGATTCAAGTTCATTAACACCAGGTAAGATTTCTACCGACAAACAAGTTGGTGTAATTTTACACAGAGGTCGTGCGTTTGAATCTAGAGATTTAGCTGCACTTGCTGCTGGTTCTGACCCTATGGCTGCAATAGGCCAAAAGATTGGAGCATATATCGCAAACCAAAGACAGAAAGATTTACTTGCTTGTCTTGATGGAGTATTTGGTTCTATTAATGCAAACTCAAACAGTTCAGCTTTCTTTGATCTTTGTATTGATTCAGAATCTGGTGATACACCAACAGGCTTATCTCCAAAGCACGTTGCAAAAGCAAGATCAATTCTTGGTGATCAAGGTGACAAGCTAACAGCAGTTTGTATGCACAGCAAAGTTTACTATGATCTCGTTGAGAGAAAGATGGTTGACTATGTTCTTGCATCTGATGGAAATGGCGGATCTGCAACTGCATCAGGCGGTACTATTGCACCTGCTTATGCTGGTGGAAACGATACAGTTCCTACATACTGCGGACTACGAGTAATTGTTTCAGATGACGTTTCTACCACAGGTAGCGGATCATCAACTGAGTACAGTACTTATTTCTTTACAGCAGGTGCAGTTGCTAGTGGAGAGCAAGCTGGTCTAACAACTGAGACAGATAGAGACATTCTAGCTAAATCAGATGCTATGGCTATTGACCTTCATTACACATATCATCCTGTTGGTTCTAAATGGGCTGTTACTACAACAAATCCAAACAGAACACAACTTGCAACAGTAGGCAACTGGTCGAAAGTGTACGAAACAAAGAACATAGGGATCGTTCGTTCGACTAACGTAAGCACACAAGATTAAGGGGAAACTATTATGCCATCTTTATTTGAAGTTAGTGCTGGTAAACTTACTGGACCAACAACTGGTGGAACAGTAACACAGGCAACTAACAAATCCACAGGTGTAACTCTTAATACAGAGTCAGGACAAATCACCATGAACAACGCAGCTTTAGCTGCTGCTGCTGAAGTGACATTCACAGTAACAAACGACAAGATCGCTGCTACTGATTGTGTTGTTGTAAATCATGGTTCTGGCGGTACTGCTGGTTCTTATCTTGTAGGTGTATCCACAATCGCTGCTGGATCATTCAAGGTAACAGTAACCAATGCGTCTGCTGGTTCTTTAAGTGAAGCTATTGTCATCAACTTTGTTGCATTGAAAGGTGCTTCCAGTTAATGGGAATATTCGCTTTTAGACGAATGAGAGAACAAGAGGCTGCCAATGAGGTAGCCCCTGTTCTTTTAACACCAAAGAAAAAACCAAAACGTAAGCCAAAATCTAATGGCAATAACAATTCACACAACAGTCGGAAGCAGCATAGCGAATAGCTATATCAGCCTTCAGGAAGCTCAGGATATTATTGATGGGTTGATTGAAGATGATGATGTAGTCGCATGGGCTAGTTCTACAACCGACCAAAAAAACAGAGCATTATTTACATCTACACAAAGAATAGATCGAGAAAGATTTTTGGGGGCTAGGGTTACTGATACACAAGCATTACAATGGCCGAGAACTGGTGTTAGAAAACCTGATACATATATCAATACTTATTCTGTTGGTTTTCCTTTTCGTATTACCACAGATTATTACACCGATACTGAGATCCCAGATCAGGTAAAAAAAGCAGAGGCTGTTTTGGCGGTATATCTTAATAACAACAAATCAGGATTAGGTTTATCTGGTCTAGAGGATTTTAAAAGAGTAAAAGTAGGTACACTAGAAGCAGAGCCAAATTTTTTCGGTTCTGTTGGTGCTGATAGAGTACCACCACTATTTGAACGCTATTTTACTGGCTTACGAATAAGTGGACCAGGAAACGTAGCAATCAAAAGGAGTTAAAATGACTTACTACCCAGCAGCAAAAATTATTAATGACACAGCAGCACATACTGGTCGTTTTGGCTGCATAAAAGCATTACAAGATTCAGTTATTAATACTCTTGTAGCTGAAAACATAACAGGAGATTTAACTGGTTTACAGTTTAAATCAAACACTGCCATCGAAGGAGTGATTACAAGCGTAAAACTTGATAGTGGTACTGTTATTGCTTATCTGATCTGATGCCAAGTATAGGAAACGCATTAAAAAAAGCAGTTCCAGGGATATTAAAGGCAACTGGCAGCGATGTATTAATAAGATTTGTAACAGTCGGAAGTTACAATACATCTACTGGTGCGGTTTCTGAAAGCAATACAGATGTCACTGTAAAGGCTTTAGTTGATGATGTTTCTAGGTCAGAGGTAAATGATCTTATAAACCAACAGGATAAACGTGTTTTATTTGCTGCTAAAGATGTCACCTCAACACCAACAACAAAAGATAAGGTCCTGATAAGTAATGTCGTTCATCAAATAATACAGGTAGATTCAGAAGAGGCATCTGGAGTTGCAGTTACTTTTACATTATTTGTGAGGTCATAATGGCTACTAAAACTTTAAATATAGGTCAGATTGGTAATTTTGCAGAAGATGAAACTGAAGAACTTGTAAAGTTTGGTGCTGCTAGATTACTTCAAAGACTTAAAAATCCTAGTGAAACAATACCCATTGATGAAGGCACAATGTTTAAGGCTTGGTTTAAAAGACCTGTTTCTAATTTAGAAATAGATTTAATAAATAAACTTGAATATGCAGAACCAGTAACCTTTGGAACAAACCTGCCACCCACATGGAAAAATGGTTATCAATTATCTAAATCTGACAATACTCCTGTACCAAAAGATTGGGCAAATAGGTTAATAGAAAAAACTAAAAGAGACATTTTAAAAGAGGCTGGCAAGTAATGAACACAATAAATGATGTTAGAGCAGCTATAGAAGCAAGACTTGCAACTGAAATGGCAAATGCACCAGCATATACTGTTGCTTTTCAAAACGTGCCTTTTACACCACCAAATAACACAAGTTGGATACAATCATCAATCACTTTCGGCATACATGAATCAGCAACATTACAATCACCTACAAGTGGATATAATAAACACAATGGTGAACTGATAGTAAATGTATTCACGCCTCAAGGTGCTGGATCGGGTGCAAATTATACGATTGCAGAACGTATAAAAGATTTATTTCATAGACAAACTGTCAGTCAGATCATTTTTGGTGATACAGTAGGACCAAGCCAAGTTTCACCTGCAAGTCCTCAACCTTTTTTTCAAACAGAGTTGAGCTTTATTTTTGAAGCATGGTTACAATAGAATAAAATCTGTTTTAATTTAAAAAAATGGCAACTGTATTATCTGGTACTAGCGGTGCGTTGTATTACAAACCAGCAGGTACTAAAGGCACTTTTGGAACAAGTGGTGTAAACATTGGTACTGAAACTATTACTGTAGAAACCTACTTAAATTTTAAAGTAGGTGATGGCGTTAAGTTTTCTGTAATTAATGCACAGACAGGTGGTAGTGGTACAGGTACTTTGCCAGCAGGTTTAAATGCCAGTGATACTTTTTTTGTCATTGCTTACACAGCAGCTACAGGTGCTTTACAGGTATCAGCAACATTAGGAGGATCAGCATTGAATATTACTGATGTTGGAACAGCAGCATCACCAAATGAATTTCAAGTTGCCTATGCAGATTTCGCAGCCGTAGGGGAAGTGCAACAGTGGAGTTTTTCTATTGAAAGAGAAAATATTGATACAACAACAATTGGACAGCAAAGTACACAGGCAGTTCCATTTAGAACTTTTATAGCAGGTTTTGCTGATGGTGAAGGCACTGCAACAGTATTTGTAACAGATGAAGATTCTGCTTTAGCAAATAGAATGGTTGAAGATGTGATTCAAAGAAATCAAGTTGGTGCAGCATTTAAACTTTATACAGATAAAAAAGGAACTGAAGCTTTAAGTAGAAGTATTCAGCTAGATGCAATGCTTTCAGGTGCAGAATTTAATGTCAATCCAGATGATGCGCAATCTGTAGAGATTACATTCAAACCAACTGAAGCACCAACCTTTGACTTCAGCACAAGTAGTTGATAAGTTAAATTAGTTAAAACAATTTATGGCAACCCCAAAACCTCGCCTTTCTCCACTAGAGAAATTAAAAAAGGCTGCTAATCTACAACCAATTAAAAGAGAAGTAGAACTCACAAATGGTGACATCTTTGAATTTTGGTCAACACCATTAACAATGGCTGAAAGAGAAAGAGCACAGAAGGGAACTAAAGATGATCTTAATGCTTTTGCTCTTCAGCTATTTATACAGAAAGCAACAGATGAAAATGGTGCAAGAATGTTTTCCGCTGGTCAGGCTTCAGAATTAAAACATGAATGCAGAGATGCAGACCTACAGGCATTGATGCTTGCTGTTATAAGTGAAGCTGATTATGAGGAGGTTGAGACAGACCCAAAAAAATAAAGCTACAACTAAAAAAAGATAATTTTCTTATGCTTCAGTTAGGTGTAGCTAAAGAATTAAAATACACATTATTGGAATTACAACAAAAAATGACCATTGAAGAATTATTTATATGGTCAGCTTATTTTGGGATTCTCAATGATGAGCAAGAAAAAATGTTGAAAAAAACCAAATTAAGGTAAACTTAAAAAAGATATTTTTTTATTGTGGCTAACGGTGAAGTTGGGATAAAAATTAAAGTTTCAGCTAGAGATGCTGTTAATAATTTAAATAAATTAAAAACTATAAGTACAAAACTGCAAACTTCTTTTAAAAAAGTTGAAACTGCTGCTGCAAGATTACAAAACAGAGCTGGTGCTTCATTCCAAAAGTTTGGTAACAGGGTCAGGAAAGTAAGGAGAAAAGTACAAGTAGATTTAGAAAAAATGAAGAGAAGTTTTAAAGGTATGAATAATGTTGGAGCTTTAATAGGTGGTGCTGGTTTGGGGCTATTTGCAAAAGCTTCAATACAAACAGCAGCATCTGCACAGGCACTACAGTTGAGATTAAAATTATTAACTGGTGATTTACAAAGTTATGAACAAGCACAAAAGATAGCTTCTAAGGCTGCAAAAACATTTGGTATGTCTACACTTGAATCTTTACAGGGTGTTACAAATATAATTGGAAGATTAAAACCTTTAGGACAATCATTAGAAGATATTGAGGATGTTTTCTTTGGTTTTAACACTGCTGCTAAATTAGCTGGTGTATCAACTGTTGAAGCATCAAACGCATTTAGACAATTAGCACAAGCGTTAGGTTCTGGAAGATTAGCTGGTGATGAATTTAGAAGTATATCGGAACAAGTACCAACAATTTTAAAACCTATTGCTGATGAGCTAAATGTGACAGTTGGAGCATTAAAAGAATTAGGAGCACAAGGTTTATTAACATCAGATGTAGTTTTAAGATCATTAAAAAAAATAAGAGGTGAGGGTGCTGGTTTAATTGGTCAAATCATTAAAGAATCAGATATACAAGTTTTTAAAAACCTAAGTAATGCTTTTGAAGATTTAAAAAATACTGTGGGTAAACAATTAATGCCAGTTGTAAAACCTTTAATAAAAGACATTACAGCTTTAATACAAGCATTTAACAACGCTAGTCCTGTTGTAAAAAGAACAGTTGTTCTTGTAGGAGCACTAACTACAGGAATACTTTTATTAGCACCTGCAATTGCTGGAGTTACCGCAGCAGCATCAGCTATAGGAGCATTTTTTGCAAGTGGTGGTGGAATTGCACTATTAGGATTTTTAAGTATTAAGGTATTACCAATAATTGCTTTACTTGGTAGTTTAGGACTTGCATTAAGTACGCTTGGAGGTCATTTTCAAAAGGTTCAAGAAAAACAAGCAAAATTTCAAGAATTATTAGATACAGGCTCTTTAAAAGCCTTAAAAGAAGCTAAAGCAACAGAACTAAACACAATTGCACAATTAGGAAATGCTGGAGCAAGAACAGGAGCAGCTATTGCCATAAGAGAGCAAATACAAGCAGCAGAGGAAAGAATAAAACAAATTGATACTGAAATAACAAAATTAGAGTTATTAAATAAAACATTTAAAATTGGAGGTATTGATTACAAAATGGACTCAAAAGGTTTAATACCTGTAGATTCTGTAGAAACTAATGATGGTAATAAGAAAAAAACACCACTTTTAGATGAACTTGAAAAAGAAAGAAAGTTTTTAGATAATGCTTTAAAAATGGGTACAGCTAAAGCAAAATTAGAAGAAAGAATAGCAGATTTAATGAGAGAGCAAAATGGTTTAACTGAAGAACAGGCTCGGAAAAAAGTAGAATTACTAGATAAAGACCAAAAGCGTTTAGCTTTACAAGAACAAATAAGAGAAATATTGGCAACAGGAATGACAAATGCTGTTATGGGATTAATAGAAGGAACAAAAACTCTTGGACAGGCACTAGCAGACATTGCAAAATCACTTGCCAAAATGTTTCTTAACGCTGCTTTTCAAAATATATTCAGTGGTTTAAAATTTGGTCAAGGTGAACAAGGTTTATATAACAGAGCAGGTGGATTTAAAGCTTTTCAATATGGTGGTGTTGTAAATTCTCCTACCCTTGGAATGATTGGAGAAGGTGGTGAACCAGAATATGTAATTCCTTCATCAAAAATGGATGGTGCGATGTCTAGATATTCAGCAGGTGCTAGAGGTGGTGCTGTTATTCCAGGTGGTTCTGGTGAATCTGGTACAGTTGCAGGTTCTTCTGGTAATACAGTTGTTGAATACACTGGTCCTGTTCTAAACTTCAATGGTGATGAGTACGTTCCAAAAACTGCTGTGCCCGAGATAATTAATACTGCTGCAAAACAAGGTGCTAGTGCTGGTCGTTCTCAAGCTTTTGCTACTTTAAAAAACTCTCGTAGTCAACGTGCCACATTAGGTTTATGAGTATTACATATTTAACTACTTTTCTACATCTAACAAAAGTTAAAGATAAAACTTTTAACCGTTTCTTTCAAAACAGTGTAAGAGGGGATATGAATACTTTAACAGCAGGGTCCAACTCGATTTTGCATAACGGTAATTTACATACATTTTTACCTTTTATATATCAAGGTGCAGCTAAAACCAAGTCAGGAGATAATTTAGAAGCACAATTAATACTTGCCAATAACGCTATTGCAATGAATCATGTAAGAGATTCGATAGCAGAAAGACATAATGTAAAAGTAGAAGTATGCAAAATGAATAGTGATTTTACTGTAAACGAAGTAATGACTGTAGAAAACTGGCTTATTGCTTCTTTTGGTTATGACGCAACAACAATAGAAGTTTTATTAAGCAGTGCAATAGATGCAGTTGGTACGAGTGCTCCTAACAGAGTATTTACAACGGATCTTGTAGGGTTTTTACCTCGTACTGGAAATATACAAACTTTATGAAGCCACATCAGCTTATTGGTTTACGTTATAGATTAGGTGCTGATCCTGTAAAACATCATGCAGCAGACTGTGTTTCATTAGCAAGAACAGTTTTAAAATATTACGGTATTACTTCTCCAGAACCTACAAGAGATTGGTATAAAAGAGTAAGAAAAAAAGATTTTGGAATATTTAAAGAAGAACTAGAAAAGTGGGGAAACGAGACAAAAGAGTTTAAAATAGGTACAGTAGCATTATGTAAATCTAATGTTGGATATGGCCTTGCAGTTTATTGGAAAGACGGATGGCTGAATTGCGGAGAGTCGATGGTTCGATGGAGCCCATTAGACAGATTGGACATAGAAAAATACTACTACCCTTTGAGCAAGAACTTTGTCAGCAGTTAGGTCTTAGTAAAGAAGAATACTTTAAATTTTTAGAGTATGTAGTAAATCAGAACGGTAAAAGACCAAAAGAATATGAGGATATTCCATACATTGTTAATATGCCTCAAGTGCTATTTGTTGGAGGCACTATTAGCGGAGGTTTAACTATTGCTGGTCAGATAGTTGTTGGTCTAGTTCTTACCCTTGTATCTTACTTTTTAACACCCAAACCAAAGCCTCCCAAAACTCCTCCTAGTCTTACTACAGCAGGACAGCAGGGAGTAAGAAGATTTGCACCACAAACAGGTTTTGATACGGCACAGGAGCTTGCAGAACTTGGTGCTGTAATACCTTTGGTCTTTGCTAAATATAAAACAAAAGATGGGGTTGATTATGGAGGTATTCGTGTAAATACACAACTTTTATGGTCACAGATGAGAAGTCTTGGCAAAGGGCAACAAATAAAAGCAATATTTGCTCTATCTTCAGGAATTTTAGGAAGTGGAGCTAGTAGTAATCCTAATGATAATAATTATGGTGGTCCAGATTTTAATGGTTTTGCCATTGGAGATATGTTATTAAAAAATTATTCAGAGGGTAAATTTAGATTATTTTGGTATGACGGTAGTGGAGATGGTAAGTTTAGATTTCCAGAAAACAAATATCCTCAAGGTAATTTAGAAAGAGAAATATCAAGAAATGGTCACACCTCTTCAGATGGTACTGAATTACCTCTTATTGACAGTGACTATGCTGGTTCGTTTGTAGATAATACATTTTGTGCAACTCGCACCCCTTCTACACAAAATATTTTTGGTAACTATAACCCTGTACCTAACAGCATGAAGTTTATGCTTCCTTATGAATTAATTCTTGTACAAAAAAACTTAGATGGTGATGTTAAGAAAAAAACTATTATTAAAAGAAGAAAGGTACAAACAAACTTTCCTAGATACCAAGCTATAGTTGCAGTGCTTGGTACCAGTGGATCTGGTACTTATGATGTTGCTAAAAATATTCTTGTTACTTACCAAATATCGAATCAAGATCCTAATAAAGAATTTGATTTTAGTGATTGGAGTGCTGAAGATGTCGCATCTTCTATAAATGCTGATAGAGAAAATACAGACGATACTTTAGCAATAGGAGAACAATATCTTATTGGAACGGCAAAGGGTATTTTGATTAGCTACGATATTGATATTTGGAGTGAAAATAAAACAAAAGAATTTACATTTAAAATTATTGAGCCAGGTAAAGTTCAAGTAAAGTCTGTTAAAGATGCACATAATCCTTACGAAACTTTGTTAATTCAAAAATGTGCTATCGGAGTTATTACTAATAGTTATAAATGTCATACCACAGAGATTGGTATTAAATCTGTTGTAAACAAACAGATTACAGGATTTGCTAACGTTAATAGTCATCCTGGTTTTTGGAGGTATTATGGCGAACCTGATAATGCAGGGCGAGATGGAACAGTCCATGATTATGAAAAAAAGAATGGTAATATTTCATTAGGTCAGATGAGTAAATATGTAAAAAGATATAGTTTTTTTGAGTTATATACAAGAACTGTAGGTGAAGATGATTGGACTAAAATTAGTGATAAACCTTTTGCTGTTTTAGGAAGAACACCTCAACCGCAATACAATTTTATAAGAATTAATCATAGTAATGAAGAATTAAGAGAATTTAAATTAGAGCCTTTTCCTGGTAATAGAATAAAATCTGAATATATAGGTAAAGAAATAAATCTTTTAACGGGTACTAAATTAGATCAGTTTACATCAGGTGAATTTTCTATATATTTTAACGGACAAACAAATTATGTTTTAACAGCATCAAGAGCTAGTAACCCTGAATGGTTTTTAGGAGAAATACCGCAAGCTAAAGATGCAGACCAAGGTAAAGTTTTATCTTTTGATCGTTTTACTGTTTCAACTCCGAGAACTAAAGAAGAGTACGTACCATTTGAAATACTTTATAATAATGATTCTAAAAAAAGAACGTATGTAGGCCAAGAACAGGTAAAAGTTGCTTTTGGTTATCCTAAAAAAAGAACTGGTTTATTTTTTTATATAAATAATAATTCAAAAGGTAAATATGTCGATTCAAAAAGACCTTTTGGACCATTTGCTGAAAATGACACTAAATATAATGTTGTAAAAGATGGAATACGTTATAGTCCAGGTAATGCAAAATTCCGTACAGTAGGAAGACCTCCAAGACAGGAGTTTATAAATAAGTATGCAATAGTAAAATCAAAATTACAAGCTGTAGAAAAAGGTATGGTTTCAGGTTATCCAAAAACAGTATCTCCCACAGGTGGTTCTGGGTCAGGGTTAAGAGTAAAAGTTGAATTATTCGATAATGGTGCAAAAAGATGGAAAATTACTGATAAAGGAACTGGATATAAAGAAGGAGATGCAGTTACCATTCCTTTTGATTCTTTTGGAAATGAAAAAGTTTTTTGTAGTGTAAATTTTGGAGTTTTTGTAACAGACCCTTGGCCTGAAGGTCAAAACTTAAATCCTTATGATGCAATCGCTGATTATATAAAGTTTGATGCAGAAAGACCTTCACATTTAGACCAACCAG
>VTLG01015857.1_pt1 | contig 18389 bp, 13 predicted proteins | sample 4694571 | NCBI WGS metagenome assembly VTLG01 (sample SAMN12604809, study PRJNA352737) | marine metagenome | biome: ENVO:00000447; feature: ENVO:00000209|ENVO:00000569|ENVO:01000036; material: ENVO:00002151; isolation source: viral sequences binned using virsorter ... | reverse complement strand
AGCTTCTGGCTTCGGGTGCTCTTACGAAACGATCAGTAAAGACTTCAGTGAGACGAATTATTCAAGCTCGAGACTTTCCTTGTTGGAAGACAGGGAGCATTGGAAGGTTATTCAACGCTATTTAATCGAGAACCTGCACTACAGGGTCTTTAAAGAGTGGCTCGCCCTTGCTGTTTTAAGTGGGGAGCTTGATTTCCCTGATTATGAGTCAAGATCAGATAGATATTGCAAGCCTAAGTGGACTCCACCTGGATTTGCCTATGTCGATCCTTTGAAAGAAGTGAAGGCTTATAGGGAAGCAGAACAAGCAGGTTACATGACCAAATCGCAGGTGATCGCTGCAACTTATGGTGGTGATTATGAGGATTTAGTCTCTGAATTAGCCCGTGAACAGGAGGTTGCAAAAGAAGCTGGCGTGATGCTTGATAAGGATCTAGGGATCCAATTCGAGACCCAACAACTTGAACTTGAGCTTGGTCAGGAACCTTCTGAGCCTCCTAAAAAGAGAAGAAGATCGAAGTCTTCGTGATATTCGACTATCCTTAGCGGGTTCTGCATAGATAATAAAGAAACGCCATCTTTCTCTCCTATGAATCATGGAATCTGAATCAAAACCTCCAGAGGTTGTGGAGTCAAAAGAAGACTCTGCGCCCGAAATAACAGATAGGAGAGATCCTACTGAGAAGTATGAACGGACAGAAGTAACTGAATTTCGTAACTTAAAGGGTAGAACCTTTGAATTTCCTTTCAGTTCTGAATACCCAGTTGAACGCTATTTCGGTAAAGAAGTCCTTCGACATAACGAAGAATCTATCGATTTTAGTCGTTTAAATGATGGGGCTCCGCTTCTTTTTAATCACAATCCAGACAAAATTTTAGGTGTGGTTGAGAGGGCATGGTTGGACCCAGAAAAACGTCAAGCAAGGGCAAAAGTTCGCTTTTCTCGCAATAAATTTGCTAGTGAAGTCTTAGATGACGTTAAAGACAACATTCTTCGTGGAATAAGTTTTGGTTATTCCATCGGGGAAATGGAAGAAGAAGAGGGTGATTTTGTGGCAAACCGCTGGTTCCCGCACGAATTATCGGTTGTTAGTATTCCTGCAGATCCCACAATTGGAATCGGTAGATCACTTCTTTCCCCTGAAACTTCTATGCCTAAAACATCACAACCTGAAGACATTAGTATTGAGGATAACTCTACTAATTCCGCTGCACCTGTGGTAGAAGAAGTTGAGACTCGATCTGCGGCTACAACCGCATCTACCCCGATTCCTCCTATGGAAGAAACAACCCCAGAAAAGGCGGTGGACACGGCTCAAGCCGTAGAAGCCGAAGTACAACGCGCTCTTGAAGAAGAGTCCACACGTACATCAACTATCTACTCTGTATGTCGTGAACACGGCGCAGAGGAGCTGACCGAGAAGCTCATCAAAGATCAAAAATCTGTCGATGAGGCTCGTGAATCTGTTCTCGCCCTCATTAAAGAGCGGTCAGAGAAAAACAATGCCCCTATCCGCTCTACTGACATGACAGCGATCAACACTTCTACATCTGAAGTCGGCTTAGAGGAAAAGGAAGTCAAGAGATTTTCTTTCCTTCGTGCATTAAATGCACTTGCCAACCCTGCTGATAGACAAGCTCAGGACGCCGCTGCTTTTGAGCGTGAGGTTTCTGAGGAAGCTTCTAATCGTTATGGCAGGCCAGCAAAAGGAATTCTTGTTCCTAACGAGGTCCTGAGATCTGCAACTAGAGACTTGAACGTTGGCACTGCAACTGCAGGTGGCAACTTGGTTGCAACAGATCTTCTGTCTGGTTCCTTCATTGATCTACTCCGTAATAAGAGTGCAATGATGCAGGCTGGAGTTACAACTCTGACTGGATTAGAAGGCAACATTGCAATTCCACGCCAGACATCGGCGAGTACTGCATATTGGGTTGGAGAGGGAGCCTCACCTACAGAAAGCCAGCAGGCATTCGATCAGGTAAATCTCACACCCAAAACAGTGGGTGCATTTGTTGACTACACAAGGAAGACTCTCCTTCAGTCATCTATTGATGTTGAGGCATTTGTTAAGGGTGACCTTGCAAAAGTTCTTGCACTTGAGATTGACCGCGCTGCCATCTATGGTTCAGGGTCTTCTAACCAGCCTCTAGGTCTGACTGGAACTAGTGGTATCGGTACTCAGACAATCACTACTTACGGAACATTTGCTGAGTACATCGGCATGGAAACTGACGTTGCAGCAGCCAATGCTGACGCAGGTTCTCTTCGTTACATCCTCAACGCTACCGCTCGTGGCGCTCTCAAGAGCACCGAGAAAGCAAGCAGCACAGCTCAGTTCGTCTGGGAAGGCAACGAGATCAACGGCTATCCAGCTCTTGTTTCCAATCAGCTTGCTAATAACGACTGCTTGTTTGGTGACTTCAGCCAGTTTGTTGTTGGTATGTGGTCTGGATTGGATCTAACTGTTGATCCTTACGCTGGTTCTACTAGCGGTAACATCCGTATCATTGCCTTGCAGGATCTAGATTTTGCTGTTAAGCAAGCGGGTGCATTCTGCTACGGAACATAGTATGAAGGTCAAAATCATCCGTAACGTGATGGTTGCTGGGGTCCGAAAGGACTCCGGCTCGACCATAGAAGTAGAGAATCATGTTGGTGCTCTACTTATCGGTCTTGGTAAGGCCGAAGAGGTGACTAAGGAGAAACCTGCTCCCAAGCCTGCTGCGAAAAAGGAAAAACCTGCTCCTGCTCCGGCGGCAGCGACTCCTGCTCCAGAAGCGAAGGTAAAGGCTACTTACACCAAAACAAGTAAACCTAAAACCTCTCTGAAGGGGGCTTGACATGGCAATCATTCAACAAAACGTCGAGAAGCTTGACCTAATTGCAGGTCATCCAACTGCTGCTCGTACTGCTACTGGACAGACCAGTGGCATTGATCTTCGTGCCTATGACGGCGATGTCCTTTTCATTTTGGACTCTGCTGCGGGTGGTGGATCAAGCCCAACTCTCGATGTAACGATCGAAGAGTCTGCTGACAACTCCTCATTTGCTGCTGTTGCTTCAGGGGCTGTTGCTTTCACTCAGGTGACAGGTACAGCTTCTGCTCAAAAAGTTGCTTTGAATAAGGACGATGCCAAGCGTTATGCCCGTATTAAGTACACCATTGGTGGCTCTTCCCCAACATTTACTTTCTCTGTAAATGCTGTTGGTCTCAAGAAGTACGGCTAAACATATCTAAAGCCCCTGGGGAACTGGGGGCTACTCTTTCTGATTTGTCATGCCTTTCACCGAAAACCTGGACGTATTTTTCGGCGAGTTTGATTCCACAGTCGTATCGAACTCAACGACAGTAAAGGGCATTATGGAACAGCCTGATGAGTTAATTGCTGATGGTGTTGTTCTAACGACTGATTATCGCCTTACAGCGAAAACTTCTGATTTGGGGACGCTTGATTCTGATTCGACTTTAACTGTGGATGGAGATGCCTATACAGTTAGAGATGTGAGAAAAATAGACGATGGATCTTTATGTGTTTTGTCCCTTACTAAGGATTAAAGATGGCGACAAAACGCGAACAAATTTTAGCGGCGGTTAAAACAGCTTTAACAGGGACAACTGGTGTTAGCACGAGGATTTATAGGTCACGAGTGACTGCTACTTCTCGTGATAAGTCTCCTTCGATTGTTGTTGAACCTATCGCTGACGAGCCGAATCAAAATTCAGCAACATATCAAAAACTTGATTGGACATTGAAAATTAGAATTGTTGTTATTTCAAGAGGAAATATTCCCGATAAACTTGCAGATCCAACGATTGATAGTCTTCATAAGAAAGTGGTTGCAGATCCTACTTTGGGTGGTTTAGCGATTGATATAAGGCCAGGTACTACTAGTTTTGAGATGTTGGATGCAGATAAACCTGCTGGTGTAATCTTTTGCGAATATGAAATTGATTACAGGACTTCTACTACTGATTTGTCTGCGTAATCAACGTTGAGTAACCTAAGGCCTAACAACCTACATTGTTTACTATGAGCAATGAAAACCTAGGAGACGGCGGGAGCTACCTGCTCGATCCAAAAACAGGCAAACGTAAGCTGATTCAGCAAACCGTTCCTGCTCCAACTCCAAAAGAGGTAAACACCGATGGCCCTACTGTCGAGAAAGAGAGTAATTCTGGTTGAGGCCGAATCAACCTATGCAAGTGACCCAGGAATGCAGGCTGCTGATGCAGTCCAGGTAAGAGATCTGAGTATCACACCACAGTCCAGTGACACTGTGAGTCGTGATCTGGTCAGACCTTATCTTGGTGCTTCAGAACAGCTACAAGCAAATACCAGGGTTGAGTGCAGCTTTTCCGTTGAAATGGCAGGTAGCGGCACAGCCGGAACTGCTCCGAGGTACGGCGATGCCCTTAAAGCCGCTGGCTTGTCCGAAACGATCGTTGCGAACACTAGTGTTACTTACGCACCAGTTTCCGGCTCGTTCTCTTCAATTGCTATTCACTACAACGTAGACGGCGTAAGGCATATCGTGACAGGCTGTCGCGGGAATGCTTCGTTCAACTGTGCTGTAGGAGAAATCCCAACGATTGATTTCACCTTCACAGGGATCTATAACGCTCCAACAGACAGTGCATTACCTACTGTTACTTATGGAAATCAGGCTTCACCGTTGATTTTCAAGAATGGGAACACTAGTTCATTCCAGTTGTTCTCACATTCAGGTTCGTTGAATAATCTTTCAATGGATCTTGGTAATCAAGTGCAGTACAGGGAACTAGTTGGAGGATCTAAAGAAGTTCTCTTACTAGATAGACAGGTCACTGGCTCTTGTCAGATTGAAGCGGTCTTAATGGCTACTAAGGACTATTTTGCTGCTGCATTGAATGATGGAACTCTTGGAAACTTGACATTCCTTCATGGCACTGCTGCAGGGAACAAAGTTCAGTTGACCTCTAGTAGAGTTGACCTGGGAGACATCTCTTATGGAGATGACAATGGTGTAACGATGCTCGAGGTTCCTTACACAGCTACTCCTTCTACCGCTGGTAACGACGAAGTGAGCTTGATCTACACCTAAAGAGGTTGTGCAAGAACCATAAAAGGTCTGGGTCTTAAGGAGCCCTAGGCCTTTTTTATTGTTAAAGTGTTTTCGTATCTTTGTCATCTATCAGATGCCCTTCATTCGCAAGAAGGTTGAATCCTTCCCATGGCCTGTTGAGATTAAAAAGCCTTCTTTTGAAAAACCAGGAGAATTTGAAACGAGTAAGTTTACTGTTACTTTTAAGCGATTATCTCGGAAAGAGTTAGAAACTTTTGGGGACAAAGACGAGGCAAAAGCTTTTGAAAAGGTGATTGTTGGATGGAATGACATCACCGATGATGAAGGGAATCCAGTTCCTTTCTCGCCTAAAGAGCTGAAAGAATTGATTGATGATGTTGATTTTGTTACTGCAATAGGCTTCGCATATAAAGACTTTTATGGAAATGCTAGGGAGGGAAACTAAGAGACGCCGCTCTTTATTGGGCGAAGGGCGGCAAAGAGCAGGTAGAAGATCACACCGAAGACGATGCAAAGGCTTTGGGGGTGATATTGCCTGAAAAGCCCAAGGAAAAAGAAGATAAGGGTTTTACTGTTTGGGAAGATAATTGGGAGTGTGTGATGTTGTTTATAAGGATGCAAACGCAATGGCAGACGACGATGGGTGGTTTTGTTGGATTAAAATATGATGTTCTATTGGTTTCCGGCGGCTTGTTTGACCTCTACAATGTCAAGGATCGTCGTTCCATGCTGGAGGATCTACAGATAATGGAAGCGACGGCTCTTAAAGAATTAAACAAGAAATCTGATGGCTAGCGTTTCTCAAGCTGTTCAGAAGTTTGTTATAGATCTAGACATCGAAGGTCTTAGCGATCTTGATGGTCTTACTAAAGCACTTCAAGGAACTACTCAAGCTGCAAAATTTACGGATATAAGTTTCAAGGAGACGGTCAAATCAATACTTAATTTCACACAGGCAAGTGGTCGGACTATTAATTCGGTTCAGGGACAGATTCGTGCTTTTAGTCAGTTAAGAAATCAAACTGCGATTCAAAGTAAATTTTATAATGAATTAACTGGACGAATTAATAGGTTAAATAATGAATACGCGACGTTAGTTAAGTCTGAGACGCAGTTAGGAGCAATAAGAACGTCGAATACAAGAAAAGATAGAAGAAGAAGAGAAAATATGACGGGGGCAGATCTTGTCTCCAGGGCGCTTCAGCCTTTTGGAAAGAGGGTAAGAGACGAGGTAAAAGGATCTGCTGTGTCACAGACAATCTCTCAGATTAATGAGAGATTAAGTCAATTAAGTGTTACTCAGGATGGTTATACGGAAGCATTAACTATTGCGACTGTAAAACAAAATCAATACAACGCGGCCTTGGCGAGACAGGAGTCTATCGCTCGTAATTTGATCGAGATGGATAGGGCGAAGCATGGAAGATTTATGGGTGGTGGTTGGCTCTCAAGGATCACAGGGGAGGATTATCCAAAGACAGGGATGGGGGTCGAAGGCAGGGGAGGCATCAGAACCCGAAAGTTTCAGAGACAAGGTCTTTGGCAGATGGATCCAAAGCTTGCTCAGGAACCTACTTGGCCCCTGAATTTATTGGGTCTTGGTGGAAAATTAGGAAGGAGTCTTCAGGAAAATAATTGGTTCTATAAAGCTCCTTTTCTTGCAAGGAATTGGGCTGGAAGATTTCTTGGTTCTCATACTGAATCTAGGTCTTGGAGAGCGGCTAGAGATGAGCCTCAGATGGTTCCTAAGATTAGTGGTTCTCTTGGTGTCGATACGTATAAGTCTAAATATGGCACCCCTGGTTATTTAGGTGGTCTTCAATTCCCTAAATCACCTGCTGGATTTAGTGCTGCAATATCGGAGACGTCGGATGTCTTGAATAATTTGGATTATGGGAGTAAGGAATATGGCGAAACACTTAAAAGACTTGGGAATCTTCGACAAGAAGAAGCGAAGTTAATTAAAGCTTCTCGTACTGAATTAGAAAAAAAAGGAGATGTTCAAGACAGAGATCAACGTAGAGCTGAAAAGCTCATGGCTAGATATGGGAAGCCTGGTGCTCCAGGCACCATAGACCCAACAACTGGCGCAAGGATTGGTGCAGGGACGGCAGGAAGAGGCGGTGCGATTGTTCCTTATCAGACTATTTACGGTCCTCATCAGAGAGTTAGTCCGTTAGGTGCTCCTACTTTCGCGACTCATGGCCCAATGAGGGAGATCAGTGGCTTCTATCAAGGAATCACCGACCTTGGAATGTCGAAGATTAATAAAGACATTGATTTGATGGGTAATAGTTGGGAGAAGGCTGCAAGGGATATAAGCAAAGCCGCAAAAGCAGGGGACAAGAGTGTTAATAGCCTTGAGAAACAGCGGACTCTTTTAGGTCAACTGCGGAACCAGATGGATCCTACTAGCGCAGGATTTAGAAAAATAACGAGCAGGATTCAACAACTTGACAAGGCACTAGGTAAGGCAAATGCGACTGGAGGTCGTTTTCGGACTAATTTTGCGGCAATTGGTGGCGTTTTATCTGCTGGCTTGTTTGGTGGACCTGCTGGTCTTATTGGTGGTGGAGTTGGCGCTTTGGCTGGTAGAGCGAGGGGTCTTAGAGGCCCTGAGTTAGGAGGTGCTGCTGTCACCGGAGGTCTGATTGCAAGTCAGGCGGCGGGAGCGTTTCAGGGAATTGCTCAGACGGCTACATATGCTTCTGATATTGAGAAGGCGAGAATTGCTTTAAGAGGAATAACTAAGGATCAAGATTCCTATGCTTTTGCTTTAGAGGCAGCAGAAAGAGCAACTAGAGAGTTCAACATTCCGCAAGAAGATGCAATAAAAGGAGTAACAAGATTGAGTGCCGCCGTTCTTGGATCTGGTGGAAATATTCACAACGCAACTGAGGCTTATATTAATACAATTGCAGCAATAAAAGGTACAGCAGGTAGCGCTGATGATGCGCGAAGTGCAATAACAGCAATGGTGCAAATCTTCAGTAAGGGCAAGGTGTCTGCGGAAGAATTAAGTGGACAATTAGGCGAGAGATTTCCTGCGGCAGTAACAAAATTTGCCAAGGCAAATAACATTTCTACGCAAGAATTACAGGCTAGTTTGAAACAAGGAGAAGTCGGATTAGATATGTTATCTAGGTTCGTAGAGTCTTTAGGTGCTGAATTTATTCCTTTAGCGAGAGAGATTGCAAAGTCGGCAGAAGAAGCTGGAGCCAGAGCTACTGTTGCTTGGAATGATTTTAGGATTGCGGTAGGTAAATCCTTAAAAAGTGTTGGTGCTGAATTGCAGGTTATTACTGCTGATTTGTTAACTGAATTACTTCCATTAGTTAAGACTATTGCTCAAGCAGGCACTCTTGCTATTAAAAGTCTTCTGGTCGTAATAAAGCCATTAACCTCTAATTTGGGTGGTGTCTTAGCAACGATGCAGGCACTCGCTGGAGGTACTGGTGTTTATGCCTTAGCGAAGGGCTTCCAGCTTCTAAGCAACATCACAAAGATGCAGCTTCTTAGGTCGATTGTGACCCTTAAGAAGCAGATGAGGTTATTAAGACTTGAGATGATGCTTAATCCTTGGTTCGCGGCTGGGGTTGGAATTACTGCTATTGGAATGAAGCTTTTCCAAGACAAGAAAGCCCTTGGAAACTTTATTGAAGAGGTTAAAGATGGAACGAGACCATTGAAGGAAGTAAGGAAAGAGCTGAAAAATATTGACGAAATACTAGAAAGATGGGAAGGCTCTGGCTCTAATGTTGATAGGGCTGTTAAGGCACTTGAGGGTACATTTGGCCCTATTGGTAGTAAAGATAGATTGGAGGAGATTAGAAATCAGATTGCAGTCTCAATTGGAAATAGAGCGAAGGCTGAATACGATCCTTTGACTCCAGGAGAGGGAGGAGGAGACGAGGATAAGAAGAATCCTTTAGTTGCTTTGAAGGAGGAGTTCTCAAATACGACTTTATTGATTCAGAACGTTTGGGCACAGGCTTTCGGCCACATGGAGAACACCTTGATGAACTTCCTTGAGACAGGGAAGATGAATTTCAAGGCTTTTGCTCGTTCGATTATTTCGGACATCATGAGGATGTTTGTGAAAGCCGCTATTTTGCTGCCTCTTATGCAGGCTTTAGGTCTTGGCGGAGGTGGAGGTGGCCCCTTTGGAATCTTTAGTGGGGGTGGCAAGAAGAAGGCGACTTCAGGAACTTCAGGAATAGGGCCTTTCGCTTCTGGTGCTCAGTATGGGGCTGCCTTGCAAGGTGCAAACACAGCAAGTTATGGTCCAGGCTCTTCACAGGGTTTTGGTTTAGGTACTTACGGGGCTGGTATTCCTTCTGGTGCTGCAGGTTGGGGCTTCTCAAAATCAAGCTTGTCAGGAGCGCATCGTCCTCTGGGTTCGAGATTAGCTGAATCTTTCGACTCACCAGAACCCATTTTCCTGCCTTCTGCTTGGTCTCAAGGCAGTGGATGGGAGTCCATCGCTGATATGGATTATGCGTCCTTTGGAAATAACAATCCTTTTACGGGCAATCCTCATAGTATTTATGAGGGTATAGGGACTCACGGTGATTTCTTGCCAAGCAATCCTGCATGGCATTATCAATGGGGAGTAAATGGATCAGAACAATTCCCAGGAGGACGTCGTCAGCTTTTAGATTTTTGGAGGCGTGGTTATTTCAGTGGTCCACAGATTGCGGCTGAACCTCTACCTCATCCTGGACACGACACACCTCAACGTCCGAACCCTAATACCCCTCCTAGTAGCCCCTGGCTTCCAGGCAAATCACCAGCACCTTCCAGACCGAACATTTTTGCCTCCATAGGAAACACTCTCTTTGGTGGTCCTGCAATGGCTCATGGAACGCATCCTGGTTCTGAAGGCTCTTTGAGAGAGTTGTTCCAGGCAGCGAGCATGGGTGATCGTGATGCTCAGATGATCCTGTATAGGCATGGATACACTGATTTTTATGGCCCTGGACTTGGTGCTATCTATCCAGGTGAGATGACTCCTGGTTTAGAGAGTTCTTTGGGTGATTTCAGAAGTGGGCAGTGGGGACATTTCTCTTGGCCTGAAAAAGATCCAGGTTTCACTGGTGCAGGTGAGGGGTATGGAGAATGGTTAAGGAAGGGGGATGGGCTTTCTGGCAGTTCAGATGATGTAAAGAAGTGGTTGATGAACTTTGGGATCAATTTATGGGGGCCAAAGGAGTTTGCTTCTGGGGGAATCATTGATCGACCCACTCTCTCGTTAATGGGTGAGAATGGACCTGAAGCTGTAGTTCCTCTAAGACGTGGTTCCGATGGGAAACTTGGATTAGCGGGAGGATCAGGAAGTACTGTTATAAATGTTGAGGTTGATGCAAAGGGGACAAAGGTTCAGGGAGAAGGTAATGATGCCGCAAGATTAGGTAAATTGATTGGAGCTGCTATTCAAGCTGAACTCACGAGGCAAAAACGTCCTGGTGGAATGCTTTCTGGTGCTTAATTATGGCTACTTTTGATGACGCTACTGTTGGATGCCCTACAGCAGTTAGTTTTGCTGCTACTGGCAATCAAAAACCAAACGTGCTGACGACACGTTTTGGGGATGGGTATGAGCAACGTATTGACTTTGGTCTTAATCCAAGTCCAAAAACTTGGGACATTGAATTTAAAAATAGGACGGATTCTGATCGGGATAAGATTCTTATTTTTCTTCAGGAGAGAAATGGAAAAGAGAGTTTTGATTGGATGGATCCTCAGCAAAGCACCCAGAGTGCAGGCTCATCATTTAAGAGATATAAATGTGCTGAATGGTCCTATGAAATGGTGGCTTTTAACGTGAATACGATTTCAGCTTCTTTTGAACAGGTTTTTGAGCCGTAATGCCAGTAGCAATTTGGACCGCTAGCACTTCTTACTCGGTAGGAGACATACGTGTCTCTGTTGAATTTGGGTCTACTGGTCTTTCATATCGATGTACGACCGCTGGGACGAGTGGCTCTTCCGAACCTGACTGGCCTAGGACTGTTGGAGGAACAGCGAATGATGGGAGTGTTATTTGGACGGCTATTAGTAGTGTTCATGATGATCTGACCAGTATTAATCCATTCGCAATTGTTGAATTGTTTGAAATGGAGTTGGTTCAGGCTCTTCATTACAGTCCTTGGAAAGCGAGTACGGCATATGGATTAAGTCCTGTTGTAAGTAGAAGAGCTACAACAAATCAAGCGAGTGGATTAATTTTTCAAGTTACGACTGCTGGAACGACGGGATCTTCAGAACCCACTTGGCCGAGTGTTGCAGGTCAAACGATCACGGATGGAAGTGTTGTTTGGACTGCAAAAAAACCTGTGTTTTATTTTCATGGCGGAACTTCAAGTAATGATTATGCAGATGTCAAGTTTGGGGGGAATACTTACCAAGCTTTACCTATAGAAGGAGAAGGTTTTGAATATAAGGCTGGGGGACAGGGTGGTTTGCCTAGGCCTATATTGAGAGTAAGTAATGCTTTCGGTCTATTTACCTCTTATCTAATTGATGCGAATGCGGTAACTGTTGGGAATGATTTAACAGGAGCAAAGATCACCAGAGTTAGGACGCTTGCTCGTTTTCTTGAATATGAGAGTTTTGGTACTGAGGAATATATTGAAGCGGCTGATGGTAGTGCATTAATGATGGAGGATGATGTATCTGTTCAGTTAGAGGAGAAACAAGATCCTTCTAATCCAGACGCAACACAGAGATTTCCTGATGAGGTTTATTTTATTGATAGGAAGGTGATAGAAAATAGAAATCTTGTTGAGTTTGAACTATGTAGTGCTTTTGATTTAGCAGGATTAAGACTTCCTAAGAGACAGTGTCTCCCTGTTGATTTTCCAGGGATAGGTTCATTCCACACATGACCTGGAAAGATGATGCTTTATTGGCTGCAAAAGAAGCGGCTCCTCAAGAGGCGTGTGGTTTGCTTGTTGTATTGAAAGGGAAAGAGTATTACTGGTCTTGCAAAAATCTTGCGCTTGATCCCTCTGATCAATTTATCCTTGATCCTGTTGATTATGCTGCTGCGGAAGACTCAGGAGAAATTATTGGAGTAGTCCATTCTCATCCAATCACACCAGCAACTCCTAGTCAGGCTGATTTAGTTGCTTGTGAGAAGAGTGGCCTACCTTGGCATATTGTGAATCCTTTTAAAGAGCAGTGGCATTCGTTTGAACCTTCTGGATATAGAGCTGGTCTTCTAGGTAGGTCTTGGGTCTGGGGCGTTCAGGATTGTTGGACGTTAGTGCGTGATTATTATCTTTCTCAAGGGATAACTTTGAGAGATTGGGAGAGGCCTAATAATCCTGAAGATTTTTTAGCTGATCCGTTATTTGATAAATGTTGGGAAGAAACAGGTTTTAGAGAATTAGGTTCAGATGAAGAACTTAAAGAAGGTGATTCTTTATTAATGAGTATTGGTAGCCCTGGACTTAATCACATGGCAGTGTATATAGGAAATCAGGAGGTTTTGCATCACTTACATGGCAGATTATCAAGTCGTGATCTTTATGGAGAATGGCTATTAAAATGTACGGGAAGGAGGTTGCGTCATGTTGAGAAAGATTAGGCTTTATGGACAGCTTGCAAAGTCCGTAGGAAAACGTGTTCTTGAAGCTGATATTGATACAGCGGGAGAGGCGGTTCGTTTTTTAATTGCTAATTGGCCTGAGCTTGAACGTCATATGGCTGATCAATATTATCGAGTTGATATTGGTGGATATGATTTAGCGCTAGAGCAGGTTCATTTCCCTATTGGATCGGATGATATAAAAATTGTTCCTGTTGTAGGTGGCGCTGGTGGTAATACTGGGAGGATTTTATTGGGAGCGGCCTTGATCACTGTTGCAATTCTTGCTCCAGGTGCAGGGTGGGGAGCTGGTGGTGCTGTTGGGTTTGGTTCGACAGCAGCAAATGCTACTGCTACTACTTTTAGTGCTGCAGCACTCGCAGGAAATATTGGTGTCGCTTTGGTCTTGTCTGGTGTTTACGGTTTATTGACTCCTATCCCAAAAGTTCCTGATTTTGAAGATGACCCTCAGAATTCTTTCTCCTTCAGTGGAGTTCAGCAAACAAACAGAGCTGGGACGGCAGTGCCCGTATGCTATGGAGAGGTCTACACCGGATCTGTTGTGATCTCGGCTGAGATTGACATTGAGCAGGTACAAGCATGACTCAAATCATTGGCTCTGGCGGTGGGTGTTTTGTTGGTGAGACATATATCAGGACTCCTGATGGGGTTCAAAGGATTGAGAATTTAAAGGTTGGAGATAAAGTTGTCAGTTTTGATGATAGAGGTGCTTTCCATGAGGCGCTTGTACTGAAGGTTCATAAGCATGAGAATGAGCAGATCTATAAATATAATTTTTGGGGAGGTTCTTCTTTTGTCTCAACTCCTAATCATTGGGTATTAAATCAATTTAATACGTTTACAGCTATAAGCTTTTTAGGGTCTGATGATTGCGTCGTAGATGTTAACAACCATCTTCTTCCTATCATTAACAATGAAGACAAAGGTGTTGGAACTGTTTATAACTTAACCGTTGAGGGGCAGCATACTTTTATTGCTGATAATATTCGTGTTCACAATGCGGGGTTAGGGCCAGGGGCTGGTGGAACTCGCAAGATTATTGGAGCTGGTGGCGGCGGCGGGAGTAAAGGAGGTGGGCACACACCAACTACTGCACCTGATTCCCTTGATAGTAAGAGTCATGCGAATGTTTTAGATCTTATTAGTGAAGGCGAATGTGAAGGACTCAGCGATGGTTTAAAGAGTGTGTTTTTTAATAACACGCCATTGCAGAACGCTGATGGAAGTTCAAATTTTGACAATGTAACTTTGACGACGAGAGAGGGAACTTCTTCTCAAACATTGATTTATGGATTTGACAAAGCCAGTGCTACCACTTCTGTCAACTCAGAAGTCAAGAAAAGTATTCCCGTAACGAGGACGGTTGCTACGTCCAATTCTACCAATGCTGTCAGGGTGATTGTTCGGATACCGAGTCTTCAGAACATAGAAGACGATGGCGATATTGTTGGAACATCTGTTCGTATAAAAATTTATTTGATTGTTAATGGTGGAACGCCTGACGAGAAGATTGATGACACTATCAGCGGTCGAACTGGAGACCTTTATAAGAAGGATTATTTAATAACTTTGCCTGCGACTTCTTTCACTTCTGCAGAGATAAGGATCGCTCGTGAAACTAATGATTCGAGTGATTCACGCTTGTCAAATCAAACCTGGTGGGATTCCTATGTAAAAATCACATATACAGATAATACATATCCAAACTCTGCATTGTGCGGTATTCGTGTAAATGCTGAACAGTTTCAAAGTATTCCTCAAAGAGCCTATTTATATCGTGGAATAAAAACAAGGATACCTTCAAATGCTACTGTTGACAGTGCTACTGGGGCTTTGATTTATAGTGGTGTTTGGGACGGGACGTTCTCTGCTGCTACTTGGAATGCTGATCCTTGTTGGTGTTTATGGGATCTTTTGACTTCTATTAGATATGGATTAGGTTCTCATATTTTGACTGCCACAGAGCAGGCAAGCTTTAGTGGTAATGCTTCTCGTTTGGATAAGTGGGCGTTTTATGCTGCCTCTAAATATTGCTCGGCAAACAACACTAGACCTTCTAATCCAAACAATGATTATGGCCCAAATGGGAAACATGGAATAGAAGATGGTTTTGGTCGTCATGAACCTCGCTTTTCTTGCAATATCAATATTCAAAGCAAGACTGAAGCTTTTACTTTGATTAATTCCATGGCATCTGTCTTCAGAGGGATGCCATATTGGAGCACAGGTAGTTTGACTGTTGCTCAGGATAAGAATCAGACGAGTGCTTTCTTGTTTACTCTCGCAAATGTTGCAGAAGGTGGTTTTACTTATTCAGGGAGTAGTCAAAAAACTCGCACGACAGTTGCGGTAGTTAAATATTTCGATAAGACTCTTCGTTCTTATGCTTATGAAGAGGTAAAAGATGATGATTCGATCGCTCGTTATGGAGTTATCACTAAAAATGTAGAAGCGTTTGCTTGCACCTCGAGAGGACAGGCTCATCGTGTTGGTAAATGGTTGCTTTATTCAGAAGGTAATGAGACGGAAACTATTACTTTCACTACGAGTTTGGCGGCTGGAATCGTTTGTCGGCCTGGGCAGGTTATTGATGTCTCTGACCCTGTTAAGGCTGGTGTTCGGAGAGGTGGTCGAATAAAAGGGAATAGGGCTGGCTCTTATACACAGACTGATACCACAATCACAATTGATTGTGCAGGTCATGGCCTAATTGCTGGACAAGATATCAGTATTAATTTTGTTGATGGTGGTGCAGATGGTGATGACGGCACTTTCACTGCTGGAGCTGTTACTTCAGATGGTTTTACTGTTACTTCCTCGACCTCTCGGACAGCTAGTGGAACTTTGATATTGAATCAGGCTCCTACTTCTACCACAATCATGGTTGATGGTAGTTCTGCTAATACAAATCTTCCTCCGAATGGAGTCTCTTATACGAGAACTCTTCATGTGGTAAATGCAGGTGGAATGGTCGAGACAAGAGAAATTAGTTCTATCACTGGTTCTGTTATTACGGTTAGCAGTTCGTTTGATATGACGCCTCTTCCTAATGATATTTGGGTAATTGAAACAACAGGTGGTACTTCTGCTGACAATATTCAAACTACGCAATGGCGAGTGATATCAGTTACTGAGGAAGAAGGCGTTAATTATCAAGTAACAGCTCTTTCTTATAACAGCTCGAAATATGGATATGTAGAGGAGGGCCTTTCTTTAACTCAACGTGATTTCACTAATTTAAATGAGCTTCCTGCCACACCAGGAAGGACGATGACAGGTACTTATTCTATCTCTAGCGAAGTTAATACTATTACTTCTGCTGGTCATGGTTTCTCCAGTTCAGATGTTGGGCGAATCATTAATCTTGATTTTACGAGTGGTGTTGGTATTGATAATGCTTATACGATTGCTTCTATTGTTGATGCCAATAGTTTTACTGTTGCTGATACTGATTCTGGAAATACAAGTGGCAATGTAAATATTACGACTTTAAAAGCATTCCAACAGCTTTATAAGAAAGGAACTTCAATACTCACCAAGATTGTTTTCTCTTGGGATTCAGTCTCTGGTGTTAATGAATATGAGGTTAGGTGGAGGAAAGATTTAGGTAATTGGAATGTTTCACGACAGCAATCTCCTGATGCTGAGATACGCGACGTTACTACTGGTACTTATGACTTCAAGATATTTAGTTTGAATGGTGGAAGGATTCCTTCTACGGAGCCTCTTACAGGGACTCTTGTTTGTGTTGGAAAGACTCGTGCCCCAAGTCAAGTTACTGGTTTTACTAATGAGTTAAGTCCTCATATTGGTTTAGTCTTAAAATGGGACAAGTTAGTTGGTGTTTATCCGAATTTCGATGATTTAGATGTTGTTGGGTATGAAATAAGGAGTTCTGATACTGCTTGGGGGCAGGGGAATAATGGTGGTAATTTGATTGCACGAGTAACAGCTAATTCTCATAAAGTTGGAAATATTGCGTCTGGCGCTCAACCTTTTTTCATAAGGGCATTTGACGAGAATGCCGTCTCAAATGGAACCATCGGATATAGCGCGACTTCTGCCAGTCAAAGTATTAATGTTCAGGCTCCTCTGAAACCTACTTTTGATACAGCAGAGACAGGTATTCAGGGGGATTTTGCAGTTGTCACTTGGAATGCTGTTTCAACCATTGGTCGTTATGCAATTGATGTTTATGAGGTATATGAAGATTCAGTTAATTCTTCTAATCTGCTTGGTGAAATAGCTACCACTCGATTTAGTACTCCTGTTACATGGACGGGAGTCAAGACTTTCCTTGTGAGAGCAAAGGATATTGCAGGAAATATTGGTAATGCTTTAAGTACAGCAGAACTAAGCCCTGCTGGAATTAACAATATTCCTGCTGCTGCACCGACGATAGCAGTTTCATTTGTTGATACAAATGTGAAGTTAAGCTGGACAGAGGTTCATGGATCCACTCAAACACGGTCTTATGTAATAAAAAGAGGTGATTCTTATGGGACAGCAGCATCTCAAGGAACGGTAAAAGGTACAGATTTCACTGTTCCTTTGGATTGGATGACTTCTGGTCATGATGGAACAGAAAAATATTGGGTTACTGCACTTGATGCGAACGGGAATGAAGGGGCTGAAGGAAGTGTTGATGTCGTCTTCAATGCTCCTAGTATCCCCACGATTTCATCTGTTTTCTCTGGAGAGCAGGCAGTTATTACTTGGAGTGCAGTAACTGGTGGATCGTTAGCAGTATCAGAATACGAAATCAGAAGAGGTTCTGTTTTTGATAGTGCTACGACATTAAAGACAGTTGATGCAACGACATTCAGTGTTCAGGTTGATTGGGGTGGAGTCCAGAAATTCTGGGTAGTAGGGGTAGATCTTCAAGGCAATGTCGGAACACCTGGCAGTATTGACATCTCAGTGACAGCACCAAAGGCTCCTACGACATTTGAACAGGAAGTCATTGACAATAATGTTCTCTTGAGATGGAGTGATTCAAAAGAATCTCTTCCTATCGTTGTTTATAAAATTAGGAAAGGAGATACTTGGGCTGGTGGTACTGATATTGGCACGAAACAGGGGCTGTTTACTACTGTATTTGAAACAAGTTCTGGTAGGTTTACTTATAGGATAAGAGGTGTAGATACTGCAGGAAACGAAGGTGCCGAATCGACAGTCAGTGCTAGCGTCAACCAGCCTCCTGATTATATTTTAAGGAGTGATATTAATAGTGATTTCACTGGAACAAAAACGAATGTTTTTACAGATACTTTAACTAGTTTCTTGTATGCAAATGTGAATACGACACAGACATGGAAGCAGCACTTTGATGCGATGAGTTGGACAACGCTCCAAGATCAAGTATCGGCTGGTTATAGCATTTATGGTTTACCGTCTGAGACTTCAGGAAGTTATGTCCAGGAGGTTGATTATGGAACTGTCTTGGCCGGAACGAAAGTAGTCATGGCTTTGACTGGAGAGCATGTTATTGGCTCAACAACTATTACGCCAAAGATTTCTACGAAAAAACTTTCTGGAGATAGTTGGACTGACTTTCCAGGGACTGCTTCTACTGATTCAAATTTAAGATATTCAGCTTTCTCTACTGATTTTCAATTCGTGAGATATGAACTTGCTTTTGGGAGTTCTGGAAATGATGATCTTCTGAAAATGACAGCATTGAACTTAAGGTTAGAAACAAAACAAATA
>VTLG01001115.1_pt1 | contig 18389 bp, 26 predicted proteins | sample 4694571 | NCBI WGS metagenome assembly VTLG01 (sample SAMN12604809, study PRJNA352737) | marine metagenome | biome: ENVO:00000447; feature: ENVO:00000209|ENVO:00000569|ENVO:01000036; material: ENVO:00002151; isolation source: viral sequences binned using virsorter ... | reverse complement strand
CTAGTAGATCCCTTAGCATGTTCCCAAGGATGACCTGACTTCTGGGCATCTCTTGCACCAGTATCACGTTGCCACTTGGCATAATCTTTTTCTTTCTTAGCCTGCTTCTTGTCACCATGCTCACTGTCATAGGTAGCATCATCAGTTGCTTTCCTTGCCTTATCATAAGCAATGACTGCTTTTACCTGATCAGGAGTATCTTTTTGCTTCTTCTCTTGAAGTTCATCTGCTTTCTTAACATACTTACCTTTTCCAGTCTCAGCAGCTTTCCGAAGATCTTTAATTTCTTTCTTTGCTACCCCTTCAACTACATAATCTTCCTCAGTCCAATCTGCACCTTCACGTAAACCATAGTTAGGGTTCCCTGCTTTATACCTCTTCCATGCTTCAGTGCCTGCTTTCTTATCCTCAGGTCCTACCTTAAAACGTGGTCCTTTCTTATTAGGTGAGCCAGCAAGATCATCATCCTTACGACGCTTTGCTTCTATAGATTCTGGGGATTTACCATACACTGCCTCATTATAAATTGCAGATAATTCCTTTAGTTGTTTACTTGCAGATACGTCCATTTTCAACACACTTTTCTTTTATTTAGTCTTACCAATAACCCAAGATCTCAAATTTCCAGTATCAATATCAACGTCTGATGGGACTATTACACAAAAACCAATACCCATATTAAATGTTTTCTTCATTTCCTCTTCTGGTATCTCACCAGCAAGCATAATCTTCTGGAAAATCTTAGGTAGAGGCCATGCATTATAATCTACATCAACAGTCATACCTTCTGGTAAGCATCTTGGCAAATTCTCTGGTATACCACCACCAGTAATATGTGCCATTCCCAAAATAGGATATTCTTCCATCAACTCTTTAATTAAAGGAGCATAGATTGTAGTTGGAGTAAGCAACTCCGGCATATCCCTATAATATATCTTCTGTCTCCATAACATCTCATTAATAAGACTATATCCATTACTATGCAATCCACTACTTTCTATACCAATAACCTTATCACCTGGCCTAATAATTGTTCCATCTACTATTTCATTCTCTTCTACTATACCAGTGCAAAATCCTGCAAGGTCAATATCCCAAGAACTTCCATGAGGAGGTCCTGCTTTAGGATGTTCTGCAGTCTCTCCACCGATGAGATCTATTTCTGATGTGTCACATCCTTTCAAGATACCTTGCATTATCTGGTCCAAGATATCCTGATCTAATTTTCCTGTAGAAATATAATCTAAAAAATATAAAGGTTTAGCACCACATGTGATTACATCATTAACACACATGGCAACTAAATCTTGGCCTATAGTTGACCAATCATCATAAATCTGACATAGATTAATCTTAGTTCCTACTCCATCAGTTCCAGAAATTAATACTGGTTTTTCATACCCAGAAGGAACTTTAAATGCACCACTAAATCCACCAATAGTAGGTGCTTTCTCTTTAAGCCTTTCTACAAAAGCATTCCCCGCCTCAATATCAACGGGATACTTCATACATCGCCTTCTACACGATTCTCTGATTTATGAACATTAAATTCACCACCAGGATAACGTGCTTTAAGTTTGTCTACATTCATCTCAATGATCTCATCGAATGTAGTATCAAGTGCCATACATGCTTGTCCAATATACCAACAAATATCTCCCAGTTCTCTCTTCAAATGAAATACATTCTCTTCATTATATGGTTTACCCTGAAGAATAATCTTCTTTACTACCTCAGTAAACTCACCTGACTCAGCAGTCAATCCCAATGCAGCCGTAAGTAACCTTGGAACATCAACATCATGCTCAACTTCCAATTCATTTAATCGAGCAAGCAATGCTCCAAAATCTGTGCTAGGAGCACTAGTTACTCCAGCAACAAAATCAAGATACTTTTCGGTGTCTACAGTCATTAGAATTTAAAATCGCTAAATGATTTCTTTGGTTCTTCTTTATAAGTATACTCTTCTTCCTGTCCACTGTCAACGATATCTTCTTGAGCACTCTGCTCACAATCATATAATCTCATCTTTGCTCTATCAATTCCTACCACAAAACGCTTAAAGATTGTAGGATCATTATATCTATTCTTTAACTGTTTGACCATTATTTGATTCAACCCCTCCAAGTCTTCTGTAGAAATAAGGGCAAACATAAGGTCAGCAGTAGCAGGGAGTCCAAAAGATTCAGAGGTGTCAGTAAGGTCAACATCAGAACTAGCAAAACCGCTACGAGTAGTTTGAGTGGCAGATACAATCGGAAGGTTCGCCTCAACTGCGAGACCCCGTAATTCTTCTGCGATGGCTTTAATGTATGAGTATGAGTTGACTGATGAATTTCCTCTATATCTTGATGACGCACAGATATTAAGATAGTCTATGAATATTATATCAGGTCTGAATGATTTTTTCAATGCCAATTCATTAAGCAATGATTTAAAATGTCCTGAATGTGCTGCTGCTGTAGGATATTCCTTGATAATCAATGTTCCTTGAGTTTTCTGAGCAAGATTAGTAACCTTATCCTCATACATTGGTTTAGGAAGATCTATTATGTCTTGAATGTTGACATTAAGTAGATTAGCATCGATCCTCTCCGCAATCTTCTCTTCTGCCATTTCGAGAGTAATGTAGAGGACGTTCTTTCCCTGGAGCAAAGCTGAGCTTGCCACATGACACATGAATAAAGATTTTCCAACACCTGTGCCAGCGAGAGCAATGTTGAGAGTCTTATTCGGTAAACCGCCTTTCGTAATCTTATTGAAGAATTCGAGATCAAATTCGATCTTGTTCTCCTTCCTGTGGTAGGACTCATAACGTTCTTCGTAATCAATTAAGTAATCATGACCAATGTGCGTATCAAAGGATACGGCAAGAGCATCTGATAAAATACTAGGAATAGCATCTCTATCTTTAACCTCACTCTTACCATCAGCAAGTTGAATAGATTCCATCAATGCTAGGTATATAGCACGATCTCTGCACCACTTCTCAGTGGTATCCACCAACCAATTAAATTCTGAAGTTTCATCTTCTAGAGAAGAAATTAGCTGAGTAATTTCCTTAAAGGAAGAATCATTGATATCCTGACGTTTCTCAGTTTCTATACATAAAACTTCCTTTGTAACAGGTTGATTATACTCCCCAACAAACTTTAATATCTCTTCAAAGACAACCTTCTGATTATACTCTTCAAAATAATCTGCCTTAATAAAAGGTATAACCTTACGGACATACTCCTCATTATGAATGAGATTTCTTAAAACTAGAAATTCAACTTTGTCCATGTGGCATATCAAATACAAAGGTTACCCTAGTCTCGTCACCAAGATTCACGGTGCCATGTGGCTTCTTATTATTAAACCACAATAATGTCCCTGGGTCAACTATGACAGATTCATTACCACAAAAATATTGATACTGTCCTGCAATAGAAAGATGATATCTATCCCTTGTTTGATAATAAGTTCCTTCATCTATATGAGCACCAACATACCCATCAATAGGAAGAGAAAGGAATCCACACCTATGAATCTCCCTTCCAGGTAACTCTCTTTTTATAACATTTATAATTTCAGTGTGTCTCTGATATGCAGGAGTAGGTTTACTTAATTCAGAATCTCCTACATAATCTTCTTTCTTTGCTACTGCTCCCATTATAAGCTGAAGATTACCTACATCAATATCTTCATACCCACGCTCCAATAAACTCTCAGAACCCTTCCTCTGGATATACCAGTCATTAGGATACTGATCCAATTGCTCCTGTATTTTACCTACATCTATTCCTTTTTTTATTATCTTTATATTGTTCATGACCCATAACTAAACTCCTTCTGAGCAGTCTCATCTAGAGCCTGTAATACCTCAGGGGTGAAGTAGGTATCGGGGTCTCCATAGATCTGTTTGGCATAGATCTTCTTTCCATTGATTTCATATCTCCCTGCGACATTTTTCCAGAGTCCCCCAATCTCACCCAATTCCAATAGACCATAGTAACGGTCAAGACCACGATCATCATAATAGAGACGTATCTCAACCTGCTTATTCTCCTTACTTAAACGAGATTTGTGTGTCTTAGCTTTGATAATGTTTCCGATGACTTCTTTTCCATCCTTCTCTTTTTTCTTGCTGAGATAAATGATTGTACTCGCTGCATACTTGAGTCCGCTACCTCCTCCCATTTCTTTAGTTGGTACATAAGCTCCGATGACATCATATGTATGATTCGTGACGATGAGGGGGACATTTGCTTGGCCGAGTTTGAGAGTTAACATTCTGAACGCACCTTTGACCAATTGAGATTTGGTCATATCACGGACTTGCTTATCGTTCAGGGCATCCGTAATTTCTTTTTCAGTAGAAAGCATTCCCAAAGAGTCTAACACAAACATACAAGGTTTGCGTTCATCCATGGGCATTTGAAGATATTTATCAACTGCCTTAAGTGCCTTGGTTCGGAATTCCTCAATGGTTACTACATTAATAACCACAAATCTATTCGTATCAATATTACGAGCCTCTAAAAGTGCCCTAGTAATGCTACTCTCAGTATCAAAATAGAGTACATAAGCATCGGGGTTATTATCAAGAAAGCTCTTGGCCACGGCGAGAGCGAAAAAAGTTTTTCCTGTACTAGATTCTCCAGCAATTGCAGTGATCTTGCTACTAGATATACCACCAAAAATAGAACCTGATACAAGTCCGTTAAAAACCAACGAACCCGTATCAATGTATTGTTGACTGTCTGATATATCGGATGCGAGTTGGGTGTAGTCATCACCAATCTCTTTTACTATATCTTTTAAAAAATCCATGGTCATTTAATCGTAAAATCATAGTTCACAATAGTTCTATATGGCGAATTAATAGGACAATTTCCGGCATGAACAGTATCGCCTTTGAATAAAAGCATGTTACCTTTCTTAGGAGTTGATCTAAATTTCACACTTTTATCCTCATTGAATAAGTATGTATCACCATCAGAATCATTTACATAATAAACTAAAGAATAATATCTATCCTTGTAGTCAATAAAATCTACATGAGGTCCACAATGCTTATCCTCAGTATGTCCTGGTTCACGTAAAGTCATTCTAGCACGAATTCTTAAAATTGTCTCTACTTCAAAATCATACTTCTTTGCCACCTCATTTAAAAGATCAATAAAGGTATTAGCATAAGGAGAATTCTGAGCAGCCTTATTATTATCTAACTCTTCCCTAATAAAGACATGAAAGAATCCTAAAGTTATAGTTACTTTAGGATCTGTTACTTCCATGCCTGACATATTTGAAAGAAGAAACCAAGGAAACTTATTAGAATGCATGGCTTCTTCAATTGTATCTTGACTCTCTTGAGTAAGAAAATTACTAATTACACGATACCCATCAGATAACCATTCCATGTTGTTCACGGAGTATCTTCTTATAGGGTCCATCAGGATTTTCATCACGCACTTCTTTAACTTGCTTAAGTTTAAAGAACAATCTAGAATCACCTCCCAAAGCAAGAGCTTTGACTATTGTGTCTAAATCTTTGTCGTCGATAGGTAAATCCATTAAATCTCCTGCCACCAGGCGGTATAAGTGTATCGGGTGCCTAAAACCTCATTGACTCCATGAGGTATAAACCTACTATTAAAAACTACAAGTCTTCCTTTTTGAATAGGAACCATATTATTATCCAAACGGGTCTCTCCACCCTGAAAATCATCATTAAGATAACAGACAGAAGTCCAATGATTTTCCTTAACTACAGTTCCATCTCTATGAAGATTTTTAAATGACTTATTTGGCCACTTAACTATTTGATCATAGTTTAATTTTAATGGAAAATCTTTTGCAATTGTTTTAAGATAGCGATCTCTTATTTGAGATTTCTTGAAGTGTAAAGGACTCGTTTTGTTCATCCACAACAAATAAGTGTTCTCCCATTTTTCACCACTATTATATTTCTCAAAGTAAGAAACTAAAAAATCACACTCAGATTCACTTAAAAAATTATTCCGAACAGCAGTAATAGAGGAGCTCATATAAAGAACGATTCTAGGTTGACAGTCTTCTCAACATTCCACCCAATCGCATCTAAAATAGCTTTAAGTGGTTCGACGAAACTCTTTTCAAATTGTAAGTCATAATCTATATACTTGTCAACACCAATCTCATATGGAAAATCCTGTATGAAAGAAATAATATTCTCATGAATAACATTTGGTTTTTTCAAATAACAGAATTTAATTTTTTCACCATTTTGAATGAGAGAATACTTATTATCCAGCTTATGTTTTTTAACATAATAGTTGAATAACAAAGCACCCCGTATATGTATAGGAGTTCCTTTTGCATATATTGTAGATCGCTCAGAATACTTATCAACATTAGATGCTGAACGTGGGAACGATATTTCTTCTGGGGGAAGAGTCTTAAATTTCTTACGAGATTCAGCAATAAAATCTATTACATCATCTTCACTTCCACTCATTATTATCTTAAGAGCATCCTTAATCATCTGACGACAAGGTGCTGGTGTTGAGGATTTAACTGCCTCAATACCCATCATCTTTAACTTAGGTTCTTCATACCTAACTCCCTCACTATCCCATACGTTTAGAATATATCTTTTCTTAGCAGTCCATATACCACGGTCAGCAATATTCTCTCGTGCCATAACCATCTTCTGGTCATAGGCATTTACATAGGATGCCAATTCTTGGTAAGAACTTTCAATATAAGGCTCGAATTCCATTTCACAGACCTTATTAAGGAACGTGACAACGCCCTCATTAGTTTTCTCTCTCCCCTTGTATACAGTTTCAACCAAAGGACCCAAGTTAAGATAAATGGAATCGGTATCAGAAGCAATAACATAGTCAACATCCTCAGTTTTTAAGATCTTATTGATCTTTTGATTCATTCTATTCTCTATCCAACGAATGGATACTTGGCCAGACAGAGTAATGGCTTCGGCATTAGCAAGTTTGTAATACCTAAAGTACTGATTGCCGATAGCACCATAAGCAGAGTTAAGTGATATCTTCTTGGCCATCTGAATATTGTTACATCGTGCAATCTCCTTCTCAAGTACCTTAGTTGGGGTCTTCTCATAATCTTTCTTTGCCTGTATCATCCTCTTCTTAAATACTACCCTATCCCCATACATCTTGTCCATCAACTCTGGTAGAAATCCACGCACATCCTTTCTATACTGTGCTCCATTAGCACATACAGCATATTCACCATCAATATCAATCTCCTGTTTTAAAATCCCCTCAACGCTTGCGCTGGGATGTCCAGTCTCCCAGAGGGTTTCCGGTGAGATATTGTATTGCATAATAAGATGAGGATACAGGCTATTAAGGTCAAAAGAGACAACCCAATCATAGCGTCCCGGTTTCGGTTCCTTGACGTAGGCTCCTGCGTATTTTTCATTTTTCTGTGATCTGTTTTTAGGGGGAATTACAATGTTACGTTTCTTGAGGTAATTATATATGATAGTGTCCCACATCCTCACCTGATAGAACACATCATTGTAGTTGACCTTGGCATCATATGCCATAGTTAATGCCAACTCAATCAACTTCATCTTGTCTTCCAGACGGTCAACAAGTTCTACGTCAATTATATTATACTCAATGAATTTTTGCCACCCTTTTGTATAGAAATCTTTAAATGTGTCGAATTCACTATGATCTAATTTCTTCTGTCCTAGTTCTACACTTGCAATATAATCCAATCTATACGACTCTTGTGCCTTATATGTAAACTTCTTATAGAGGTCAAGATAATCTAGCTGAGTTACACCACCAACATCAAATGTAGTATGAGTTCTTCCCATGATATGAACTTCACCCTCACTACACAATCCCCAAGGAGACATCCTCTTCATCAACTTCTCACCAAGCACCCTCCTAAGACGCTTGCAAATATAAGGTATATCATATAGTTGAATGTTCCATCCAGTAATCACATCTGGAACATCCTGCATCCAATAGTTAATAAACGAACTTAGTAGTGCATGTTCTGATTCACAATGATGATATATTAAATCCTTGCGATCATACGTGAAGGGTTTAATTCCCCAAGTAACAATCTGCTTCGTTGTATAGTCTTGGATTGTAATAGCAAGTATCTCTTCCGTGCACGATTCAACATCAGGGAACCCTTGCTCAGACGCAACCTCAATATCAAGAGTAACAAGTTTAATCTGGCTGATGTCAAACTTGACCTCATCCTCAGGATATTTCTCTGAAATATACTGGTAGATGTAACGGTCATTACCATATATCTCGAATCCTTCCACATCCTCGTATTTTCTATAAAACTCCCTACAATCTCTAACCGTTCCTGGATTAATGGCTTCAACTGCTTCTCCATTCAACGTTTTATATTTAGCCTTCTTCTTAGATTTAACAAATAAAGTAGGGAAAAACTCATCCCTATGCTCATATCTCTTACCACCATCAACACCCCTCACCAGGAATTGATTCCCGATTAGTTGCACATTAGTATAAAATCTCATTCTGTCAAATCTCTACAAGGTTCTGATCCATACCAAACAGTGCCCTCACACCCATACTTCTCCCACCACCAAGGATATGTTTCCTTAGTAGATTCCTGCGCCATCCTATTAATAGGAATGAGGTCAGCAGGTGGTAAATCAATTGGAATCATTTAAGAAGGTCTAAGTATTTTTCAAGTAGAGTGGGAGTAGGATCACACAATGTAAGTATTTTATCAGAACTCATCAAGAAATAATCATCCTTTGTCACATTTAGTAGCCAAGGAGAAAGAACTAACACACCTTCTTCAAGTGTTATCTTCTGTTCTGATGTAGTAATAATAAAAGGATTAATTAGTTTACAATCTGGCTCACCAGGAACCGATGCAGCAACTTCCTCAATCTCACTTATTAGTGTCTGTCGGTTCGTCAGTGAAACGATTTTTATTGTCTTGTCCATGGTTTACAACATCCTTTAAATACATTTCTTTTAATTTATAGACTGGTTCTACCATTGTGATAACCCAGTCAGCAGCCACAGGAATTCTATCTTCTTTAGAAAGAGGCATCCAAGGAAAAAGGGTAACTGCAAACCCAGTTTTCTTAGTATTTCCATCCGGTTTATCTTCTCTAGGATCTCGCATCTTTACAACACAAGGTCTATCAAAGAAATACCCAACTACTCTTCTCTCTTCCTCTTCACCTACCACCATTTCAGAAACATCAGTAATAATGTCTTCTCCCGATTTTAACAATAATAGCTTAATCGTCATAGAAGTTTTACCTTATCATAAATGGAAATCACTTCATTACTAGGATCTGGAACATGAGATAGAAGATCTCTTAATGCTACCACTTCTTCTGCTGTTAGAGTTAATCCTCTATTAGTTGTATATGTTTCAATTGGTGGGCGATAATCGCTACCTAATGCTGGATACGGATCTGCCATGATTTTTATTTACCTCTAATTATTGTAACACAAAAAAAGAGGACCGTAAAGGTCCTCTCCATCTCGAACTCATCTCTATTTAGAGATACTCTTTGCGAGTATGATGATCAGGAACAATCTTACCTAACTCCACGGTGAGGAGTCCATCGGTAAAGCTGACCTGTCGAACTTCCGTATCATCAGAGAGCGTCCAAGCTCTTGTGAAAGATCTTTGTGCCAACCCTTTGTGGACAATTTCTCCCACAGTCTCTGATTCTTCTTTTTTGCCTTCCACATATAGTTTTCCAAACTCTGTGTAGACTTTAACTTCTTTCTTTTTGAATCCCGCGAGTGCGATTTCCAATCTCGATTCGACATTATTTACTTGGATTACATTATATGGTGGATAATTTGAAGATGTATCCACACCATCCCAGAATCGGTTGAGATAGTCGTCCATTCCAATGCTGTTTCTTTGAATCCTCTCAAATAATTCGGGAAGATTTGCAGCATGATACCTGGCTAGAGTGCCCATGATTGTAGCTCCTTTTTAAGCGAGTTTGTGTTGTGTGAACCCTTTCGGCGTTCACTTATATTTATAGCACAAACCACAAAAAAGAGCAGTAGGGTTATCCGTCCTCTGAAGTCTTACCTTTTTTACCAATGTTATACTTCTGTTCTAATACCCAAAGACCTTTATCCTTATAGGCCAATACTTTAATTTGATTCAAAGGTGCAACATCAGCAACAGACTCTGGTTTGACTACTGAAATAAGTCCCCAATCAGCCAATAAACGAGCAATGCGGTTACGTCGCTGTACATCATTAACTGTGAGATTAGCATGTTTCCCATCAAGAGCGAATAGTTCCTTAAAGTGAACAATAAAATATCTTCCCTGCTTATGCAGTATATGACAGGATTGATAAAGTTTTTTCTCCTTTCTCGATGCAACTCCAATCCTAGTCAGAGTCTCACGAACTTTCAAAAAATCGTCTGGTTCATTAAGAAGCACTTCTACCATCTGGTCTTGCGACCAACTTACTTCAGGCTCTACCGTAGAAGTAGTCATTTTGTTCCTCCAGTTTCAAGTCGTTGTTTAATGTAGGTAATTTGTTCAGGGGTTAATATCTTTAAAGCATTAGATGCTTTTTCGTTACTATAACCATAGTATTGTTTAACGATTTCGAGATCCGTGACTTTTTCCTTACGGAGCCAGGGAGAAAACCTCTTCTTTTTCCTAAGTGTATTTAGATAAAAACTATATTGCATATCCTTGTCTAGGTTAGGATACCTATTCATCTCATTTACAAATAGAATACAATCTAAATGCCCTGATAGACAACGATTGATGATGTATGGAGGATAATCCTTTATATCCTCAGATAGATCTTCTTTTGTAAAGTTAATAGAATTTAACCAATCCTTTAACTCAGCCATTAACAAGACCTTCTTTCTTTAACTTACCATAAGTATAGCAGCTACCCACAGGACTGATTCTAGGATAGTTCATTAATAACAATTCCTTTCTTTCCTTCTGATCTCTCATATACTCACCAACCGAACGCATAGTATAAGTTAAAGCAAACTCTGCAGCCTGCCACTTCTTAAATCTATCCTTAACCAACTGATCTGAATTATAACTCACCATCATATGGATATGAGAATGTGCATCACAATCTTCAGCAAACTTATCATGATCAAATCCCTTATGCATATCACCCATTTTACCATATAAATTATCCTTTATATCATAAGGTGGATCAAGATACATAAAAAGATTATCATGAACATCATTCTCCATCAGATGTTCATAAGAATATCCATTAATATGCCAATGAGAAATTAAACTAGAATACCCAGGTAACTTATCAATACCTCTTTGACTAAAATTAGAAACAGAAGCTTGCTTAGAAAAAGATGCACTCTCTGTCAACCCACTAAATGAACACTTATTAGCAATATAAAATGCTGCAGCACGTTCAATAGGATCTCCACTTCTATTACCAAGTATTTCTTTCGCATTAAGAAATAGTTCTAGTGCTGGATACTCAGTGTCCTTTTCCTTTCTTTCTTCTTTAGGTGGATCAGGATGATTAGTCTTATAATCAGTTAATTTCTTTGTTAGATCATCTCCAAATGTCTGTAACGTTACCCAAAAATTTACTAATGGTTCATACAGGTCATTAACTGTAATCTTTAAATGTGGATACTTCTTTGTTACATAAATTGCTACACTTCCTCCACCAAGAAATGGTTCCCTAAACTCAACGTAATTACTAAGATCAGGAAAATAAGGATCCATCTTAGTAACAGCACGAGACTTACCACCTGGGTAGCGTAACGGAGTCTTTAATGCTTTCATATTCTCTGAGGAGGATCAGTAGGACGCATTAATTCATCTTCCCAATACTCAGGGACCACCATACGATGACGGGGTTGAGGAATACCAATATCCATTTGTATAGGAGCATCTAATACTTTCTCAAAGCTTTCTGCCATTCTACGGAAACCACTTCCCACAAATACTTGTCCAGCACATACTGCTACTGTGGCAGTCCCCCAAAATATATAATACCACCTAGATTTAACTTGTGCTCTAAGTTTCTCTTTCTTTGATTTTTTCATTCCTTGATAAGTCATGGTCTTTCTGGATGTTGAAGTTGTTCGGTCAATCTTGCACCAACAGGACCATCATCAGACCAAACATTCAATGTATGTATTTTAATTGAATCCTTCTCAAATATTGTAACATCAACCTTGCCATCTTTGCAAGAAATCTTCACAGTTCCATTGCAAGACCATTCTTCAGGTTCATTATAGAACTTATAAACTGGATAAGGATCACGAGTTTGAGCACCCGCTACAACACGATAAGTCATTTTAATCAAAGAAAGATAATAAAGTTAGCCTAGAATTTTCTATAGATGTTCCAAAAGAATTTCTCTGTCGATGATATAATGATGCATCAAACAAGAAAAGTCTATTAAACACATTAGGAACTATGGCTATGGGATCAAAGTTAGAATTAATTCCCTTAGATAGTCTAGCATACTTCCATGATTTTAGAAAGTTCTTAGGATCCTTAACATGCTCATGTCTAGCATTATCACATTTATCCCAAGTCTCTTGAGAAATACTACCAACCTTATCACAGTGTCCTGTCAAACCATCAATATCACATACTTCAGTCCCAGAATCTGGTTCTGTATTTAAGGACAAAAAGATTAAAGAGAGATATTTATTCTTATCATAATGAAAAGTTCCCTCCCCATACTCTTTTGTTACATAATGGAATGTTGTATATGTAGTTTCTAATGTATCATCCCCAGTCAAATGTCTCACCTGATTCAAAATAGGTTTTTGAATATTATCTGGGACAAAATTATTTCTACATCCTGGATAAAATCCTTCCTCATCAAACTTATACACATTCTCCTTCTTATCATAAACCTTATATCTAGTAATCTCTTCAGTAATAGTATTAAATCTTTGATCTAAAGCAGCAGCCCTCACTCTATATGGATCCTTTAAAAAATTATCTTGGATAATAATCATGTTCCACTATCCCAAATATTAAAGGAAAAAAGAGGCCATTGTCCATAACGAATACCAACACTATTCATATCATGAAATAAGTCTTTACTTCTAGACTCCTCTACTAACATACTAAAATTAGAATCATTAAACTTAAACTTCTGTGCATATTCCCAGAATAAAGTATTATACTTTGATCCAGCTTGATAATGCCATAAAACAAAATTCTGAAGTTGATTTACATACTCTTTGATATTTATTTCTGCCTTACCAATAGAACCATCTAACAAAATAGCATCAAGAATAAATCTACACACAGACAAGTATGCTTCAATAGAAGTTGACTCCAAAGGTTCTAAAAAGAATAACCTATTCCCATTTAAAAATATACGATTATCAATCACAGGATTCTTAGCAACATAATTCTTGTAACTAATATGTCTGGTTATATCAACATCAAACATCTCTAACATATTGTTCTCAGCATCCTCCTGAGAGGTTATATTACTATTATAACAGTAGCCAACACTCCCATTACGTGATGGGGAATCTTCTACTGTAGGTATAATAAATGTCCAACCATCAGGAGTAGCAACATGTCTACTCCAAAATGTTTTTGTTGTATCCCAATTTGGTTTAGCTACAATACATGCATTAGTAGGATTCTTTAATTCCTCATAGTCAGAAAAATCTTTTGGTTTACCTCTACAATCAAAAACATAATCTGCATCAACATCTTTAGGGTCTACATCCCCTTCAGTAACTTTAAACCATCCAGATTTTAAAATAGACTCTTGTAACTCCCAAGGACAAAAATGCATTGCCATCCTATCAGCAGGAAAGCGATGGAATATCTGATCATTCTTCTTACCCCAACCTTCATATAATATACCACTCTTAAATGTGGCATGTATGGGATTATGATACCAATCAAAATTAAGAGCACCCCATAACAATTGAGGAGGATCTAATGTTGTTGCTTGTCCAACTGGTTCAGGAAGTATATCAGGATTATGTATTAATTCAATCTCAATAAAATCAGCAAATCGAGTATGAAAACTATAATGAAGTGCCGTAAGACACCCTGCATTTCCTCCACCAACAACAGCAATCTTCATTTAAACTTACATTCAACCATAATCTCTGTCAGACATGCCAACAAATTAATCTCCTGATCAACTACGAAGGCAATTTGGTATTGATACTTAGCAAGTATAAGCACAGCAGCAGGAATGGAGCTAGGTATAAGGGCATCTGAAAGACAATCGTAAATACGGCGAAGTAGGACAGCAGGATCATTGTCCAGGTTATCGACACACCATTTACGTACTTGCGAAAAGTTTTTTTCTTTAAGATTCTTGATAAGATCATTTACTTTAACGTCTGAGAAATGGGCGAGAATTCCACTGTCAATTTTCCCCCCGACAGAATATCTTTGACATTCGTTGAGGATCCTGCGCCAGTCAGGGAAGTGCTTATTGATGAGTTCGATGAGGACTTTCTTATCAGCTTCGCACCGTTCGGTGTCCAAGATAGATAACAATCGTTTGAAGAACTCTGCTTGGAGGATTGGTTTTTGTGTTGCATTTACAGAAAAGTCAACGACGGCACAACGACTATGGAGTGGTTCGATGATCTTATTCTTGTAATTACAGGTGAAGATGAACCTACAGTTTCTGCTAAACTCCTCAATAGAGGCTCTAAGAAGGAGCTGTACATCGGGAGTGGTATTGTCTGCCTCATCAATAATAAGGACTTTATGTTTCGCGTCTGAGGACAATGATACCGTGCTAGCAAAATTCTTTGCATTGTTGCGAATAGTATCGAGAAATCTTCCTTCATCGGAACCGTTAATAACATAAACATCAACTCCTAATTGATTACATAATGCTTTAGCAACTGTAGTTTTACCACATCCTGCAGGTCCTGCAAGAAGAAGATTGGGAACTTCCCCTTTATCTAGGAAGTCAAGAAAAGTTTTCTTGGTAATCTCTGGAAGAATACAATCTTCAATTGTCTTAGGTCGATACTTTTCAACCCACAGAAATTCATCTCTCATAATTTAATATTTTCAATGGATTGTTTATGCCCAACCTTAGGCAGATCTCTATCATAACACTGTAATCTCATTAAATCAATCCCCACATCTGGAAACATCTTATATTCCTCAGCAATTGTATTAACATCAAACCACTTCAATCCATATAAAATGGGGATATAATGATTAGAATAAAACATGGCCCAAGGTATATGAATGTCTGTTGTGTGAGGCATTCTATATTTCCATGTATCAAGATTATGTTGTAATGAATCTGGAATCTTCAGATTATTCTTGATCATCTTCCAGAAAGGAGTATCCTCCCGTCTTACCAAATAATGAGCAACAATAAAATCAACTATATTATCAAACATATTAATAGTAATTTCATTGTATCTCTTATAATCATATGAAGGTAACATAGCAAGTAATATAAAAGATTGATAGATGGCACTACCAATCGAACTAGCTTCTAATGGTTCAACAAAATTGCTAGAAAGACCTATAGAAACACAATTTTTATTCCAAAACTTTTCCAATCTCCCAGCATCAAATTTGAAATGTTTAACATCCTCAATCTTCCTTCCCAAATAATTTTCCATCTCCTCATGAGCTTCTTCTTTTGAAATAAAATTATCAGAATACACATATCCATTACCAGTCTTACCTTGAACAGGAATAGTCCATCCCCATCCAGAACTATGAGCCGTTGCTTTAGTCCACATATTATATTCTTCCATCTCTTCTGTTTGAAAAGCAATAGCAGAATTTAATGGAAGATACTTAGAATAAGATTTCCAAGGAATATTCTTACTAAGAAATCTCCTGAAACCACTACAGTCAATAAAGAAATCAGCATAATACTTATCAGTCTCTGAAACCACAGAAGATATATTTCCATTTCTATGATATTTTACCTGAGTTAAATCATCAATAACTATATCAATTCCTCTTTCTTTACATTTAGTATGCAAAAACTTATTTAACTTAAATGTATCAAAATGATACTGAATGGTAGGAATATCTCCATGAGGACATTCATTATCCCACACCCATTCAGGTTGTAACTCTCTATTTGGTCTGTTATTAGAAATCAGATGTGCATATGCTGCATAATATCCATTAATATCTCCATACTTACTATACAAAGCTTGCATGAATGGTTCATCATCCCAGTTATCATAGCGAATACCCATCTTAAAGGTAGCACCACATTCACGAATGATTTCCTTATGATCTAAACCAACATATTCAACAAAATCTTCCCACTGTTCTGTAGTCCCTTCTCCAACTCCAACGATACCAATTTTCTCCGATTCAATAATCCTTATATCTAATGAAGGAAATCTCCTTTTTAAAACCAATGCACTTATACATCCCGCAGTTCCACCACCAACTATTGCAATCGTATTAAGTTTCATAATTAAAATTAATTACCACTCTAGTTTTTTGATTAGTGCAAGTGGTTCCCCTGTGCATAGTCTGAGAATCAAAGATAACCATTCTATTAGCCCTACTATCTACTCTACTCCCATCTTCAAATTCGGTATATCCATCACTAGTATTAAGATATAAAATAGCAGTCTTACACTTTTCATTAGTATCAACATGAAATTTTCTAGTTATCACCTCCGAAGTTCTAGGATTTAAATTTGCTTTAATTCTAATTACCTTTTTAATTTTTAACTTCTCAATGATAGGATTTAAAACTTTATCCGACAAAGAAAAATCATGAACAAATTGATAGCTATCTAAATCAAAGATATCAAAAAGATGGTTATCATAATCAACAATAGGATTATAATACCATGGAAAATGATATCCCATTAGATGAGAATGAACACCTTCAAACTCATCCTTTGATAAAAAACTATCAATTATTTCCATCAACCAAATGTGGAATCAGGTTCTAATGCAATGTAATATATTAAATCCTTCTCCTTACTAGTAAATCTAGATAAGAGTTTCTGAGAAACAACTACCTCATATTCATGAGGAAGAACCTTTAGAGAAGCAGGATCACAAGGAATCCTAATATTCTCAACCTTGAAATTAAAAACGAAAGTAGATTCTGTCTCTCCAACCGTTATAGCAAAATTATTAGATGTATCATTTTTCTTATCCCTCACAAGGATCTTAACAGCACCATTCTCACCCACAACAGACAAATCAGGTAACTGATATACAGCAGCTGCTCTAAGTAATGTATCCAACTGCTTCATACTCAATTCAAAAGTAACATCCTCACTAGGAAGTTCAATTGGTTTCTCAGGAGGAGTTACAATAACACTAGGATCGGCAAAGAAAAACTCAGATTTCATTTTGCCTTCTCTGATTACCACATAATTATCAGCTTGAAAATCAAACTCAGGATCATCATGAAGACTTATTCCATTTAAGAACTGACCTAAATCATAAATTCCAAAATCCTTAGGAAGTTCTTCATCAATAGTTGCTTCTGCCAGAATATTCTTCATCACACTCATAGTGCGAAGCCTATTCCCTTGCTTAAACAAGATAGACTGGTTGATTGAGGAGAAGTTTGTAAGTAATCTTCTTGTTTTATCAGAAAGTTTCATAACCACGGGTCGGAGTTTCATTAGTTTGTCCACTGAAATAATATAACAGTAGGCAGTAGTGCATTGCTTTTAGTATATCACGTTTTGCTTGTCCCTTCTTATCATACCTACTCAAATACTTAATTGCATTAGAGCGACAGAATGATTCTGCATCGCCTACAGAGTGAATAAGATCAAGAGTTTGGGTATCAGAATTGTCATTTGTGTAATGTCCTCTATAAGTGGAAGAGACATAATCTTTGAGATCTGCGATACCTTTATCTTCTTGATACTTTTGAGATTTATACTTAAGATCTGGTTGAGGTTTAATATCTGTTCCTGGATAATGGTATGCATATACATCATCTACAGTATCTGATGTAATACTAGGGCTACGATAATTCGTATTAAACGAAATATGATCCTCACCCATACCACCAGGAAGATGCGATCCACCAAAAGTAATAGTATCAGCTGCACCTATTGAACTACTCATTCCAGTAAAAGTAATAGTATCATTAGAAGGTTTTCCTGCAATAGGAGTTCCTATATTTAAAGTATCCATTAATGAATCCACATTTCCTTCATCATCAAAATATTGAAAGGGACTTACTCTATCTGGATCGTTTCGATCATAGTCAAAATAATATTCAGATTTGTCCGATAATGCTGTGTTGATGCCACTCATAATTGGATACACCTCATCCATAGTTCCATTAAGTTCTTCATACAATAGACTCCAGGCATTAACCATAAGTAAATAAGAAATCGTTTACAAATGATTCAGATTTTTCTTCACCAAATTTCGCTTTTAAGTATCCTCTGACAGGATC
>VTLG01013306.1_pt1 | contig 18390 bp, 31 predicted proteins | sample 4694571 | NCBI WGS metagenome assembly VTLG01 (sample SAMN12604809, study PRJNA352737) | marine metagenome | biome: ENVO:00000447; feature: ENVO:00000209|ENVO:00000569|ENVO:01000036; material: ENVO:00002151; isolation source: viral sequences binned using virsorter ... | reverse complement strand
ATGTTGGAACTTACTACCCGCTACTGGGAACGGTTTATTCACAAGAGATGTATGACGCAGACAATGGAGTAGAAAATGCCGATGTGCAAAAGACCAAAAGAAGACGCAAACGTAATCAAAGGTCCGTGGAAAGCAAAAGGAAAAAAACAAGTAGTAATTCCTGACGTTGATGTTGTTGCGATTCAAGAAAACATGATGTTTGCTGATGACTTGACTGAAACTCTTTTGGTGCAAATGATACACACTATGGGTGAGAATGGCATCAACATTTCAGACAAAGAGTTTGTCAGGGACATTGGATTTGTGATAGAAGCAGTTAAAAGCACAGTTTATCGTGACATGGATTTAGCACATCCCATGAGTAAAATTATGGAGATGTTAACAAAGATTGATGTTGACGAAAAGAATAGCATGAAAAGTGAAGTTGATTTAGAGTTGCTTGAAAAAGTTAGTATTACCGAAGAAGAACCAACACCCGCATGAGGTTATAATGATTTTAGTTGATATGAACCAGATTAGTCTGGCAAGCGTTATGATGCATTTGAATATTACGAAGAGAGATAGTGTTGAGGGCGGCATGGTTCGTCACATGATTCTCAACTCACTTCGCATGTATCGACAAATGTTTTTTGAAGACTACGGTGAGTTAGTTATCTGTTATGACTCTAAGCATTATTGGCGCAGAGATATTTTTCCACAATACAAAGCCGGACGTAAAAAGTCTAGAGAGTCATCCAGTCATGACTGGGATAACATCTTTGAGTTTCTAAACGCATTCAAAGATGAAATGATTGAGTTCATGCCTTACAAGGTATTAGAGGTCTATGGTGCAGAAGCAGATGATATTATCGCTGCGTTATGTGGTGAACTAGAATTTGACAATGGTAAAACACTCATTCTCTCTGGTGATAAGGATTTTATTCAGTTACAAAGATATGGGAACGTAACACAGTATAGTCCCATCACCAAAAAATTTGTGAATGGCGTGAACTGGAGTGATTATCTCAACGAACATATTTTGAGGGGCGATACAGGTGATGGTGTACCTAACGTATTGTCGCCAGACAATACTTTTGTAGATGGGTTGCGTCAAAAACCACTAGGTAAAAAGAAAATACAATCATGGTCAGAACACAATATTGAAGATGTTTTGCCTAGTGATGAGGTAAAGCGTAATTACCAGAGAAATAAAAAACTCATTGACCTGACAGAATCACCTAAAGAATTATTTCTAGAGTGTCTAAAAGCATATGCTGACGCTCCAGAGGGTGACCGTAGTAAACTACTAAATTACTTTATAAAGAATAGGCTCAACGAGCTAATGGATTCAATAGGAGATTTTTAATGCCATATACACCACTATTTCATGAAATTTTAGAGAAGGTAGCGAAGCTAAAAACAAAGAAACAAAAAGTTTCTCATTTGAAAGAATATAACACACCAGCACTCCGCATGGTATTGAAGTCTTCTTTTGACCCAAAGATTGTTTGGCAACTGCCAGAGGGTCCGGTTCCTTACAAACCTAATGATGTTCCAGAGGGAACAGAACATACGATGCTCTCTTCCGAAGCAAACAGATTGTATCATTATATTCAAGGTGGCAATCAAGCACTCTCACAGAATAAAAGAGAAAGCATGTTTGTTCAGTTGCTGGAGGGCTTACATCCATCTGAAGCTGAGATTTTGGTTGCCGCTAAAGATAAGTCTCTACATAAGATGTATAAGGGATTATCTGATAATGTAGTGAAAGAAGCTTTTGATTGGGACGACAACTACATGGTGGTTGAACATAATAGGCATGTGTCGGTTGATGGACCAGCAAGCGTTACAAGAACAGTTTAAAGACCTTGAATATCTTGCCGCTGACTTTTTAGAGAGAGAAGACTTTGAGTCAGCGGCCAAGTGTTATCAACATTTAATTTTAGATGACCCAGATGATGCTAGAGCATACTATAATCTGGCAATCGTATTACATGATCTGTCTATGTTCGATGAGTCACTCGCTTGTTATGAACAAGCAATCAAACTAGGGTATGATAATATTGCCAGAGCAAACTTGAACACTGGCATGAACTATCTTAAAATGGGAGACTTCAAAAGAGGATTTCATTATGTTGATTTAAAGTCAGACGGTGCGTGGAGACTGGGGAAAAACTTTGCGTTCAATCAAGAGGCACTATCTCACATTGATTTATGGGACGGTGAACCTCTTGATGGTAAAAACATACTAGTATATTGTGAGCAAGGATTTGGTGACAACATACAGTTCGTCAGGTATATTCCACAAGTTACAGAATTAGGTGGTAAAGTTATATTCTCTTGCTATGATCAGTTGCATAGTGTCTTCAAGGACAGTCCTATCCTAAAAGATGTGGATGTTGTGAAGGGTGCCTCCACTAACTCTGTGGATTTACATTTTAAAATCCCTCTATTGAGTCTTCCTAGAGTTTTACAGGCCACGATTGACAATATACCTTTCACAGATGGATATCTATCAAAGGTCAGTCGTAAAGATTGGGGGCTATCCTCTGAAGGTATCAATGTTGCGTTGGTATGGGAGTCAAGTGGACTTGATACTCGCCGCTCTATACCTCTCGAAACGATACTACCTTTATGTGAGATTCCTAACGTCAATATGGTAAGCATACAAAAAGGCAGTGGTATGTTTGACTATAGACGCAATCCAGATGCGAAAAACATCTTACCAAGTCTAGGTGAAAGAATACGAAACTTCTCTGATACAGCCGACATTCTATCTCAAGTGGATTTGTTGATATCTACAGATACAGCACCAATTCACATGGGTGGTGCGTTAGGTATTCCAACATGGGGGCTGCTTCATTTCTCTGCCGACTGGCGCTGGTTTAGAGAATCACATTATCCTGATACTAGTCCTTGGTACGAATCAGTGCGAATCTACCGCCAAAAAGAGCCTACAAACTGGGGTGAAGTGGTAGAGCGAGTGAAAGTAGACCTAAAAAAATTATCAAGTCCTTGAAATCAAACGATTCTTTTGTTGATTATTTTCTTGACAATATCGTCCCTATGTCGTATTATATGTATAGTGATGATGAACAAGAGGTTCAGATGATTGGTGTTGAAGTTACTGGTGGTTTGAAGAAGGACCGTGAACTGGCAGACGAGATTGTCTGGTGGTGCATGGACATGCTGATGCCCCGTCATCGTAATTTAGATGTCACTGTCAAGTTCACCAAGACTTTTGAGGACGGTGCCCAAGGGTTCTGTTATCAGGGTGATGATGACCGTGACTTCACGATTGAGGTTGACCATCGTTTGAGCCGTGCCACTTCTAAAGAAGAGTTCATTGAGTGCATCATGCATGAGATGGTTCACGTTTGGCAGGGTGCCACTGGTCGGATCAAAGACAAGTTTCGGGGTGGATACAAGAAACTCTGGAAATGTAAAGACGGCAAGTATCGGAACTATCTGAACACTGCTTACGAAAAACAGCCTTGGGAAGTTGAAGCCTACAAGATGCAGGGTCCGTTGACCAAGGCATTCATGGAAGAATATGGAGTCAAGTGATGAATAACATCGACATTGTTGATATGGACATACTAAAAGATGAAAGGAATTTTGAAGAGATGAGTAAGATGAAAAATTATCTGATGGATATCGAAGAGTTCTGTGATGGATACGCTTTCGGCAGTGATGAATGTGACTTTGAAGAGGTCGTTGCTGCCGTTGATAAAACTTTTCGGTCAACCATGGCTGGTGACTATGCGATGGATTATCTAAAGAGGCAGCATGGAGAATGAAAGAAATCATAACTGCCGGTCTGTTGTTTGTCGCTGCACCTGTTGAAGTGATAACGACAGACAAGCCAACATATGGTCCTAGTGAGCATATCCAATGTCTCGCTATGAACATGTATCATGAGGCAAGAGACCAAGGTACGGCAGGAAAACTTGCCGTATCTGCCGTTGTTCTAAATAGGGTAAATGATGAAAGATTTCCTAACTCTGTGTGCGAAGTTGTTCTCCAGGCTCAAACTAGACCATCCTGGCGAGACGGAACCCCTATCCCCATCAGAAACAAATGTCAGTTCTCTTGGTATTGTGATGGCAAATCTGATGAAGTGAAGGATGAAAAAACTTATCAGAAGATACTTGACTTTGCTCGTCTAATCATGCATAATGATATACAGTTCGTTGATATAACTGATGGTGCTACACACTACCATGCTGATTATGTCAAACCGGATTGGGCTAAAACCAAGACGAGAACCACAGAGATTGGTGACCACATCTTTTATCGTTGGGAGAAAAAATGAATATATTCTACTTAGACCGTCATCCTATCAAAGCCGCACAGATGATGTGTGATAAACACGTTGTGAAGATGATATTGGAGAGCGCACAAATGCTCTGCACTGCACACCGTGTCCTTGACGGTGATGATTATGCTGACCGATATGGTTTATATAAAATGGTTCACAAGAACCATCCTAGCACCATCTGGGCTCGTTCTGGTGGACTGAATTATCTTTGGTTGTATGATCACATGCGTGGTCTCATGCAAGAATACACATATCGTTATGGTAAAATTCATGCTACAGAAAAACTAAACATGGGGTTGTCAAGTCGGCCTCAAAATATGGATGATGACGCTCCTTTCACTGACCCACCACAATGCATGCCGGATTACTGTAAGGGTGAGGACACAGTTCTTGCATATCAGAATTACTATATACTAGAGAAGTCAGGATTTGCAAGGTGGACTAAAAGAGAAACGCCAGTGTTTTTTGTGGAGAAATACGATGCGACGAGAGAGTTACTGGGATTACATGGCTCGACGGCTTAGAGAGGACGCACCAATGCTGAATAATTCTATACACCGTTCACTTCACCTAAAATTAGACGACCATGAAAAGCGAAGGGTGACGGCAGTTTTCGATCAAGTAGACATTTTGAAAAAAGAGGTTTCACAGTTACAAGAGAGTTTGCAAAACTCATACATAAGAATAAAAGAACTAAAAGCCCAAGTTGACTACTATGAGAAACGTAGTGGACCACAATTGGAGTTTAAATTTTAATGAATGATGAAGATTCTTTTGAAGCAGTTCAATATATTCCTGTTCTCAAAACTGATTTTATTATGAAGTCCACTCTAAGTAAAGAGTTGTGCGATGCTTTGATAAAATTATCAGAGCAAAAGATAGAGACTGGCATAGTGGACAACTTAGAGGGAGTTCGTCGCACAGGATGGAATCTTCAAAAAGACTCTGACGTTGCGCCATATTTACAGATGGTGACAGCAAAGGTTGAACATTGTATTTCTACCAGATTGAATTATCCACACTTTCATAAAAATAGACCAAGTTCTATGAGGAGCAATGGCATGCAGTTTGTTATTGCGATGTATAACGCTTGGGTTGGTTTTTACAAAGGTAATAGTTTTGTTCATCCTCATTGTCATGAGGAGCCACCTAATTTCTATTCAATCGCAGCGTATCTTTCAACAGGTAGCGGGGATACAAGTTTAAGTTTTATGACAGATGAATCACCATCTCACGGTGTCAATAGGCCAAAAGTCATATGCAAGCAAGGTGACTTGGTTATTTTTCCCTCAAGTTTGTATCATTATACAAATGATACATCAGATGAGAGGATTGTTTTGTCAGGAAACTATTACGCTGGATATATGCCGCAAATCAATATCGGAGAGAGATAATGCCAACATATACATTTATGAATTTAGAGTCTGGGATAGAGTATGATGAAACCATGCCTATGTCAGAATATGATGAATATATGAAGAATAATAATGTTCAAAGAGTCTATCAACCAATAGCTTTATCGGCTGACCACTTGATGGGTGTAGGCCCTAAGAATGACTCTGGGTTCAATGATGTGATGGGAAAAATTGCTGATGGTAATCCTTTATCTCCAATGGCTGATAAGTATGGAACATCAAAGACTGCCAGTCAACGAAGAGCGAGAGACACTTTCAGTAAGGTAACTAAAAAATATAAAAATAAATTAGACAATCTAAATAAATAAAAGAAAATGGTGTGGGCGAGAAAATCATACTTCAGCACCGATGCACAGCATCTATGCAAGCTGGGAAGTCACTCCGCCCTTACATCAGAGGGGAGTGGTCCGGGCACTCCCCTCACTCTAATGTGGAAGTAGAAAATGGCAACGAAAAAGAACAAAGAAATAAATTCTAATGACCTTGTTACAATCAAACCTATCACTGACAATCAAAAAGTCGTATTCAATACATGGAAAAAAGAGAAGAACCAATTTTTGTTTGGTGCTGCCGGAACGGGTAAAACTTTTATCTCATTATACCTTGCCTTGAAAGATGTGATGGATTTGAAGAAACCATATGATAAAGTCATTCTGGTTCGCTCTCTGATACCGACAAGAGAGATTGGATTTCTGCCAGGTGATGAGGAAGATAAGTCTGCATTGTACCAAGTGCCATATCAAAATATGATTCAGTTCATGTTCAAGATGCCAAATGAAGCGGCATTCAATTCTTTATATTCTAAGTTGAAGGCCCAATCATCGTTATATTTTTTGTCAACTTCTTTTCTAAGGGGGTTGACATTTGATAATAGTATCATTATAGTAGATGAATGTCAGAACCTAAACTTTCATGAGCTAGACACGATTATCACAAGAGTGGGTCAAGATTCTAAGATTGTATTCTGTGGAGACTTCGACCAGTCTGATTTGCAAAAAACAAATGAGAGAAATGGACTACATGATTTTCTAAGAATTCTAGAGGAGATGGAAGAGTTCAATTGCATAGAGTTTACGATTGGCGACATTGTTCGCTCTGGCTTTGTGCGTAGTTATTTGATCAACAAAATCAAAATGGGAATAGGAATAGAATAATATGGATATAGCATTTAATACGAAGCCAGCAGTCAGTTTTATGTCTGTTAGTTTCGACGGTGAGGTTATTGAAGAACTTAACGACCATATAGATAATGAATTGATTGATACGGCAGTCGCTAAAGAACCAATCAAGTTTTCTCACACACTCGATTATGTAGGAAAAATGTTTGGTGATTACATCTGTCGATTGAGTGGCACTTACATGAAAAACTCTAATACAGACATTGTTACTGATGAGAAAGCATCTGATTTTGCGCCATCAGTAACAGGTAATGAAAATAGAGAATACGACACTCAAATGATTTCTATGTGTGTTGAAAGAATTTTTTGTGATACTGCACAAGAAGGTAAGACAGAGGGAGAATTGTCTTGTGTGTTATATTTGAAAGTTCCAAAGCAAATTTCTGGAATGGTTGAGATTCCTGGCTATGGCATGGTAGATGATGGAACAGCGGGAGAATCCACTGAAGGATATACACACCTGTCTTGGGGAGATATCAGTGAGCCTTCAATCTTGAAGCCTGTCACAGAACAATATCTTAGACCAGAGGCAGGAAAAATGATTATGTTCCCCTCTTGGCTAAATTATCGTATTCTACCTTTTTCTGGTGAAGGTGAGAGTAGACTATTAACAGCAAACATCAGTTTAACGGAGAGGTAAAATGAATGTTGAACAACTTAGGGAGCAACTGAAAATTGACGAAGGATGCGTTTATAAAATTTATACTGACCATCTTGGTTATCCTACATTTGGGATTGGCCATCTTATTATTGAATCTGATCCCGAAAATGGTCAAGCCGTGGGCACCCCCGTATCCAACGATAGAGTTGATGCCGCCTTCGATGGAGATGTTGAGGTAGTCTTGTCAGAGTGTAAAGTTCTTTATCCAGACTTTGAGGATTTGCCAGAGGAAGCTCAACAAATAATTGCAAACATGATGTTTAATCTTGGACGCCCAAGACTGTCTAAGTTTGTTGGAATGAAACGTGGCGTGGACGAAAAAGATTGGAATAGTGCCGCAGATGAGATGGTGGATAGTCGCTGGTATCGTCAAGTTGGTGCCAGGGCAGAACGTCTTGTTAACAGGATGAGAGAGATAGAAAGCTGATATGATGTCTTTTAATCATGTGTCGATTGAAATACCAGAACTAAAAACTAAGACCATCAACAAAAAACGATTTTATGTTACACCGAAGGGATACTATCCTTCAATCACCACAGTCTTGTCTAATCGCAAGAAAGAGGGCTTGTGGGAATGGCGTAAACGGGTTGGTGCTGACGTTGCAAACTATGTTGCGAGAACTGCCGCTGCAAGAGGCACTAAGGTTCATCACATGTGTGAGGATTACCTAAACAATGTTCACGTTGACTGGCCTGAAAAATGGAAAGAGCATGAGCGTCAATTTCTCGCACATTGTTTGTTCAATCAACTCAAAGAAAAAGCACTTTGTAATATAAATAATATATACGCACAAGAAGCTGGACTATACAGTGACAAGTATCAAGTTGCTGGTCGAGTTGATTGTATCGCAGACTACAAAGATAGGTTATCAATCATCGACTTCAAAACTTCCACAAAAGAACGCACAGATGATTGGAACGAAAACTATTACATACAAGGTGCCGCTTACGCAGAGATGTTTGGTGAGCGAACTGGCTTGATTGTGGACCAAGTGGTTATTCTTGTCGTTACAGAGGATGGCACTGTTCAAGAGTTCGTGAAGAGTAAACATGACTATCTTGGGTTTCTGTCTGAAGCGGTCCAAGATTGGAGAAAAGAAAATGAAATACCTACTGATGATATTGGTGATGATGGGGTTGTTGTGGCCAACAGCCGGATGGCCCGGCTCGATTTCTAGTTTATCACAAGAAAAAATTTGGAAAAATGGAGACATCGTTGCAACTAAAGTTGTATGCGAAACTGAGGATGCTATTTTAGAATTGACAGGCGCAGACATAAATGGACCAGAATCAAATGTTATGGTGGTCATTACAAATCTAGTAGCAAATAGACAATGCACTGCGTTTCCCTTTCCTTTAAGATTCATCGTTACTAAAGCATTAGTTCATTACAAAGACCATAAAGAAATTTCTAGTGTAATTCTTGGTGTCAATGCTGGAAATGGAGAATGGATAGGTTGGCTAATAGCGGCAGGGAGATATAAGGAGAATGAAGTCTAATGAAATGGTTTTTGCTTGCATTTATCGTTTACGCTGAAACTGGCCGAATGGATATTAAATTTAATACTGTTTTAAGATTTGATAAATTAGACGAATGTCAAATGTATCTGAAAGAGACTGCACCTCTCTTAGAAAAGGGCATACGAAGGTCACTTCCAAAGGTTAGAGAGTTATCTTTTCGTTGTATATCTGGCAAAGAAGTTGGAGAACTGCGTGAAAAAATGTTAGAAAAGGGATTGACAAAATAATTTACTTATGGTATAAATATAATACAGTTCAATGATGCTGAACGAAAGGCAGACTGGACTTGGGGGCAGTACCCAACGCCTCCACCATAAGGACACTAATATGTGGATATATAAATGTAACGTCGGTGAATATACAGAGAGTAGTTTCTTCAGGCTTCTTTATGTAATATTCACGCACAGATTTAGTCACCTACTAAAAGGTGAGGGGTTTAGAGATTAGTGTCTTTATGATGGGGGCGAACTAGGATCGACAGGTGTTGATTAGGAAAGTGGAGAACTGTGGATTGACCGCCTTATAGGTCACTAAAGTAAACGCAAACGATAATTTTGCACCTATGGCTCTTGCTGCGTAAGCAGTAAGTGTTCGGAGTTTCGGTAGGTTCCTTGGCAACAGAATAACCTACCACTTTGAAATTGTCATAACTAAGGAGAAGTTATATTATGGCTACGAAAACTACAAAAACTCAGAGAGTCCTTGCAGCACTTCAAGGTGGCGCAGAACTTACAGCAAAGCAGATTTCTGCACGATATGGTGTTGGAAATGTTAGAGCAATGATGAGTTCTTTGCGTATGCAAGGATATCCTATCTATCTCAATAAGCGCACCAGCGTTTTTGAAGGTGAGACACAGGTCTATATGAAGTATCGTCTGGGTACGCCTAAACGCTCGGTCATTGCGGCAGGATATAAAGCACTTGCGGCTGAAGGAGTAGCAGTTTGACAGGATAACATAAGATACATGAGTAAATGAAAGGAAAGTCTGGCCAAAGACATATGTTTGGTGGTCTTGCCGGGAGACTAAAAACCCCGGCCCGGATTTCGGGTGATGCCGTAATACATCCGTGGGGGGTCACGGTTAGCCCCCCAAACTTTTAGCTTTAGGATGAATATATGCCATTAAATACACCAAAAACATTTTGTATGAAGATTGAAAATATCGTAAAGGAAAAGAAGATAACTCACATGGATGCCGTCCTTTGGTATTGTCAAAAAGAAGGACTAGAAATAGAAGGCATCAATCCCCTAATTTCAAAAGCACTAAGAGAGAAAATTGAAGCTGACGCAAGAGAATTAAATTTTCTGCCTCGTCAAGCAAAATTACCCATATAGGGACTTGACATATATAATGTATTGTAGTAATATTGGATTATGTTCAACTGTCAGGACTGATGGCAGCAACCCTTGCAATGGAGACTTCAAATGGAAGTGACAGTGCATTTGGACGGTGACCCAGCCGTTCGTGAAGAAGGTTTCTTCGCCTCTAAGGTAGAGGGTCTTCTCAATCGTGTTCGTGGTTTAGAATACGATAATGCCGAGTTGGTGAAAGCCAACGAGGAACTTGCAGAGCGAGTTAAGAAACTTGCTACGCAACGCCCGTCAGGGTTCCGTCCTCGCCGTAATCGTCGGTAGGACAACGAGATGTGTGCCGGTGTAGCTCAGTTGGCAGAGCAACTGATTTGTAATCAGTAGGTCAGGAGTTCAAATCTTCTCACCGGCACCATTTTTTTTATAAGGAGAGATGTGTGAGACAGTTTATATATGATTCATGGAATGGTGTTATGAATGCTAAACATAACCCACTCCGAAACATTCAAGATTTGCAAGTTCGACATTTAGCACTTCAAGCTCTTGCATGGATGTGGTGCATAGCGTTTAGTTTGACGATTGGAGATTTGATGTTCTTTGGAACGTCGGTCATTGCCCATGCAGCTTTGATTATCGCAATCGTGATTACGGTGGCAACATTTGAAACTGCAAAACGTAAACCGCAAACTTTTAACTTTGTCAAAGGTTACCACAGCATGGGCCGTAGTCGTGGCGCTGTGTGGATCAATGGTAAGAAAACAATATTACCAGATGGTGATCCCGGCGGGGAGCATGAGTAATGGATGTTACTTTGATTGATAGCATGGGCAGTGATTTATCAGTTGTAAATGCTGCCCGTGTATCTTTTGCAAAGGTTCATGATACCTTTGATGATGACAAAGATACGAAGCTGATTAAATATCTTGCAAAGCATAATCACTGGAGTCCTTTCGGTCATGCGTCTTTGCAGTTTCATATTACGGCCCCTGTGTTTGTCGCAAGACAGTTGGTCAAGCACCAAATCGGATTGACTTGGAATGAGGTATCAAGACGGTATGTTGATGATAAGCCAGACTTCTATCATCCCCTTATCTGGAGAGGTAAGGCAGATGATAAAAAACAAGGGTCATCAGATGTAGAGATTGATATTAATCCTGCCGGTCCAACTGGTCCAACACTAGTTGATGTTTACCAACAAGCAATCAAGTCATGTAGGTGGACCTATGAAGAGTTGTTGAGAAAGGGTGTGTGTCCAGAACAAGCTCGTATGGTTCTGCCTCAGTCGATGATGACAGAGTGGTACTGGAGTGGCACATTGTATGCGTTTGCCCGTGTATGTAATCTACGATGTAAGCCAGACGCACAAGTTGAAACTCAAATGGTTGCTGACCGCATTGACAAACTCGCAGAAGAGTTATTTCCTGTAAGTTGGGATGCACTTAGATCATGAGAAGAGCCCTTGTCATAGGAAATGGTGAGTCAAGATCGTGGTTTAGGTCACCACGGTGGGTTGCTGCCGATGACGTTGTGACATGGGGCTGTAATGCAATCTACCGTGATGGCAAAGATTGTGTTGACAATCTAGTATCTATGGATTATGGAATGCAGCAAGAGATATATGACTCTGGATGGTTTCAAGGAAAGTCCAAAGTATACTTCTCAAACTGGAGTCCAGTGCCATCCGAAGTCGCTGATATGATGTTCATGGGAACTGATATCCCAGAGTCTTTTGTGCATAGGAGTAAGAACAAAACAAGTCAATGTGTTATATCTGGTAAAGACCCCGCAACACTTCATGAGACTGTTGAATATACCATGAAGATGCATCCTAACTTAGATATGCAAGATTTACGATTAAAGATGGGCAAGGATACTGGAGTGTGGATTACATACACAAATGAGGATGATGGTATTATTGATGTAGGTGACCCCAACCTGTCAACTGGTAACATGGCCTTGCTACTGGCATGTCATGAAGAGGACATTAAAGAAGTTTATATATTAGGTTTTGATTTAAGTGAATATGACAAACCTATAAATAACATATACAAAGGGACAGACAACTATTTGCCTGCCTCTGCGAAAGGTTTCAATCCAGTAAATTGGATTGGACAAATGAGTGAGATTTTTGACAAGTACAAGAATGTAACATTTTATTGGGTGGATTGCAAAGTGTCAGGTGGACAAACTTGGCACGGTTCTTCACTAAAAGATTATCATTCTAACGTAAGGTTCTTGACAAAAAACGAACTCTGTGATACTATTAGAATACTGTAACATACGAAAACATACGATAACATAAGGAGACATACGATGTCATTAGCTGCACTGAAGAAGCAGAATAGTTTGGATTCACTATTGGGCGCCGCTCAGAGAGAATCTGCCCCCCAAGAAAAGAAGAGTTACGTTGATGAGCGCCTCTGGAAACCTACGATGGATAAGACCGGCAACGGTTATGCTGTCATTCGTTTCCTGCCTGCACCGAAGGGTGAGGACTTGCCTTGGGTGAAACTTTGGAACCACGCTTTCCAAGGGCCAACTGGTCAGTGGTATATTGAAAACTCTTTGACCACACTGGGTAACAATGACCCTGTATCAGAATATAACTCTAAACTCTGGAACAGCGGTATCGAGTCTGATAAAGAGATTGCTCGGCGTCAGAAGCGTAAGTTGTCGTATTACTCAAACATTTATGTGGTGAGTGATACTGCAAATCCTCAGAACGAGGGTAAAGTCTTCCTCTACCGTTATGGTAAGAAGATTTTTGATAAGGTAATGGAAGCAATGCAGCCTCCGTTTCCTGACACAGACCCTATCAACCCATTTGATTTTTGGGAAGGTGCAAACTTCAAGTTGAAGTTGCGTAAGGTAGATGGGTACTGGAACTATGATCTCTCGTCATTTGATGGTTCTACAAAACTTCTAGATGATGAAGACGAGTTGGAGAATGTTTGGGGTAGTCAATATTCTCTTTCAGAGTTCACCGCACCATCTAACTTCAAGACCTATGATGAGTTGAAGACTCGTCTTGATATGGTTCTGTCTGGTGTCACTAAGACAGGTACAGTGGAAACTCTGATGGAAGATGAACCCACGGCCCCTTCCAAGGTAGACACTAAACCAGCACCAGCACCTACTGTTTCGGTGGATGATGGTGATGATGATGCATTCTCATACTTTGAGAAACTTGTAGAAGAGTAAAACAGAGGGCCCCCACAGAAATGTGGGGGCTTTTCTTATCACTGGTTGGCGAGACTTGCTTTATTTAATGCATTAGCCGAACCTTGGAAATTCAATTCTTTATTATGCTCTATCACAGTTTTTTGTTCATTGCTTTGATTTTGACGATTGTCATTATTTTGCACCACGACAGGGGGCTGCTGGGGGGTGACTGCCGCTTGATTCACTTGTTCTGTTGTTTTTTCCTCTGCCGGTGATATTCTCTTTATTCTTCCAGCTTCGTCTCTCTTGACAGTCTCACCTGCTATCTCTTTTTCCACTGTTTCCTTCTCTTTTAGGGCTTTCTCGAATCTCGCTTTCGCTGCGTCTCTTTCCTTCTCTATCTCGGCTGATCTTGCTTTCGCTTGAGCTATTTCCTTTTCTCTTCTTTCCACAGCCGCTTTTGCATTTTGAAATGCCTCAAAATCACTGGCCCCTAAGCCGAGAAGACCTCTTTCTTTACTTAACTTGTCCTCTCCACCGGCTGCTTCTGCTTTCGCTTGCAACTTTGCAAACATATCTCTCTCAGCCTTCGCCTTCTTCTCTAGCGTTTCTTCCTCTTGTCGTGACCTTCTTAACTGGTGACTTAGCGTCTCACCCGTGCGACGAGCCTCGTTCATCTCATCTTCTGCCTGTGAAGTCCTTTCTCTTTGTTCAGCATCCCCTGCTTGTAACATTTCTGGAGCATCAAGACCGACCATCTCAAACACTCCTCTCAATGCACTTTTTATGCTTTCCCATGTGCTGGTCAACCAATTGCCAATCATGTCTCCTATGGTGCCATCAAACGAAAGGCCAAATGCAGCCAAACCTAACTTTAGGATAGCGGTAAGACCCTCATCAATTGCATCCATTAGTGTGCTGCCTATATCGCCAAGATTACCAAATGCTTTTTCAAAATTGCCGCTCATCAAATTATCAAATAGGTCGAGCATACTGTTAAAAAGTTTTTTTACATTCTCCCATTGGTTTGATAGGTAAGCCAACGTAATGTCAAGGGCACCACCCTCCATGAATAAAAAGTCCATGATAAAATCTTTTATCGGTATTAAAAACTTTTCATAAAACTCTTTTATCCTTGGAATAATCTCTTTTTGTATGAATGGAATAACTGTATCAAATATGTAATCAATAAAATTAAAGAGGGCTTCTTTAAGTTTTTCAAACACTGGAGAGTTTAAAAGGAACGCTAATGCTGGAATTGCAACCGCTAACAAAACACCAACTATACCTTTCAACAGTTTGAAAAACTTGCCAAAAGTTTTTTCAAAGAAGCCGGGACCATCGTCACCACCTGAGTCACTGCCTGGTGGCGGTGGTGGTGGACCACCATCCTCACCAGCGAGCCTATCAAAGTTACTTCTTCTTTCTGACCTCTCATTTTCTTCCCGTTGCGCCTCTTCCATTGCTCTTTGTGCATCTAGAACTTGCTCGTCAGTTGCATTGCCAGATTGTTGCAAGCTTATCAATTCGTCAAATCTTGCTTCTGCCGCACGTGCCGCTTCCGCTGCTTGCTCTCTTGCTTGTTTTTCATCGGGACTTTCTATTGATAGAACTCTAGCGATGGCATCCAATCTAGAATGTGTTCCTTGGTTGCCAGACGATATCGTGCCGTCCATCTGTCTGATGGAAGCAGTGGTGACTGCTAATCCTTGAGTTGTTTGCGCTTGCTCATTTTCAAGCTTTGTTGTGTCAACTCCTCGCATTTCTGACATTTTTCTATCCTATTTCTTTACACTTATTTCAGTGTTTTTACTCTTAACATAAGCTTCCTTACCAAAGAACGCTGCAACGATTGCTGCAACAGAAACAAAGTAGGTTGGTGCCATATCACCTAAGACCCCAGCAGCCTTGTCAAGTCCAGTAAATACGGAAACAACAACCAAAGCAGGGTATAACAGCATACCAAAAAGAGCGAACCACGCCATATGTCTTTGAGCGTCTTCTTTTTTATCCTCATTCTCTAACCTCATCATCTTAGCGTCCATTTCAAGTTCTTCATCTGTCACAATACCATCACCATCAATGTCATACTTTGCGTAATCACTGCCTGGCTCAAGTTTCTTTTGTGCCATCTTTATCTCCTTGCGGCTTGCTGCCTACTTCTCTCTTCTTCCTCCCTCAAATATTTCATTAGCAATCCAATATATATCTCCCTTTCCCAAGGCAACATTTCCTCTAGTTCTGTCAAACTATATTTATGATGATGCATCAGTGCAAAATTAAGTTCATAGTAAGACGCTAGTGTTGTGTGAGAAAGGGCTATGAAAAAAAACTTTCTAGCCCTTGAACCACCACCTCACTTGTCACCTCTGTTTTAGGATTTTTCACTTGCAACACATGAGTTAGTCTGGGCATAGTGTTGAAAAAGTTCCCTACCTTTTCAAACACCTCTGTGGGTAAACTGTCGATAAAATCGTCCAATTCTTTTGTGGTGGCATCAATTGTATTATGAATAGTATCACCATCATGAATTTCATGAATACATGTTTTTATTAATTTCATGGCATTCTTCATCACTTCTGCATCATCCACGCTTTTAATATCATTCACCGTTGGATACCTCATGATGATTTTGATGTTTTCGTTCACACCAATCACATTACTATGAGTGTCCTCGATTTGAACATCAATCTCACTCAAGTCTATTGTTACAGGGACTCTGGTTATGTTATCATCTGGACACAGAACACTGACTTCAGCACTTTCCCCCACAGACTTGCAACGTATCTGCATAAAGAGATATTCAAAATCAAACAGTGGCATGGTTGATATATCAATAGTGTTAAAAGTGCATCCATCAATAATCTCTGACAACATGTTGTAAGTGTCTTCTTTGTTGTCAGCATCTTGCGCCATCATCAAGATTTTTTGCTCTTTGACCAAGAAAGGTCTGTATTTGATAACTTGTTGATTAGATGGTAGTTCTAGTTGGTAGGTTGGTGTATCAAGTTTCGGTAACGCCATAATTTTTATCCTTCATAATAATTGTCAAGATAGTCTTCTTAAAGTTGATGGAACATTTGCTGTAATCGCTCTTTCAACAGTTTGTGTGGCTGTGTCAACTAACTTTTCTGCAAGGCCCGGACCGGCACCATCTAAAGACAGATTGACAAACTCTCTGAACGACCATGCCACATTAGTTTTTGTAATTTCAGTGTTTGGTCCATATGCAAGATTTACGCCAGTGACGGTTTTTGGAAAGCACTCTCGTAACTGTAATCCAAATGTTTTCCTATCGTTCATGTCTAACAGATGAATATTTAAAGTTCCGACATATTCGTTATAGTATGCTACATCATATGTATCTTTGTTAAATGCCAGTTCTTGCCACTGTTCAAGCATCATTCTCTCATCCAGTCCACTAGTTGACTGAATGGTCATTGTTATATCATCAGCATACAATGGACCTGTAATCAGTTCTCTCACTGGACCATATAATTGATCAGCCGATTTTGGTTGAACATTGACACTTCTGCCAGGCATGAGAACAGCCTCTGCTTTCAATGAAATAGCTCTAAAATCATGGCCTGCTAACTTACCGCCTGGTGGTAGAATTTGAACCTCATATTGGTTTGGTCTTCCGTATGCGTTTTCGTCATGAAACAACGACAGCACATCGTTCAATGCGCCAAATGCGAGAGCGTCTGTAAAAGAACCAATTCCTGTTGCCATTTTTCTATCCTAATATCGTTTTGCAGTTTCGATGTAAGCGGCTTCCGCTGAGGCTTTTCTAAATCTCTGAACTGGCAGCAGTGCTGCAACAACCAATTCGTCCATTCCGATAGCACGAAAATCAGATTTAACATGTCCCGTCAAGTAGTGTTTCACAATTGCCTTTGCCATTCGTATTTTTCTCAATTCAGAGTAATCGGTGATAATCCCTTCTACCTCACCTCTTTGAACTATGGCGTTGACGGCCCTACTCTCTGGTTCGACAATTCTATCTAACAATCTTATTCTGGCTGGGATTGGTAAGTAATGAAAATTCAGACCTAAGAAACCACCAGCGGCGGGGCTTATTGGTAAAACTAATGGGAATGTGTCATAAAATGGCAGTTTTTTCTTGTGCTTTGGATCATAAATGAACATGTTGAGTGTTCCAAAATTTTGTCTCTTTGTCCGTCTACCGTCTCGTATCAAATCCAAAGGGCCAGGTTTTCCAAACTCCTCAATCTTTCTCATAAACCAACTTAGAGATTTTGCCCCACTAGCCCCTGCATCCTCTCTTGCTGCATCTAAAACGCTTTGAATGAATCTACTTTGTGCCATTCAATTATTTATAACGAATACCTAAATCGTCCTCCGTTAGTATTTTAAAATTCATTCCATTATCTTTACACCACTCAACAGCATACTTCCATTTGGCACTATTCACGCCCCAAGTCCTTATCTCATTCAGATATCGCTTTGTTTTTCTTTGTGGTTCTTTTGGTGGCACTGTTTGCTTTTTAGGTTTTACCTCAATGATAAGCCTTTCGACGCTACCATCGTGCTTTCGTATCTTACAGTAAAAATCTGGAAAGTAACGATGTATTCTACCATCCCAAGGAGACTTGTAAGGTATGACCACCTCTTCACTGCCCCACTCAATCACAGACTCGTTGTTATCACAATATACCATGAACTTCCGTTCCCACAGTGAGCGGTAGATTACATTGTGAACATTTCCTCTATATTTTGAGGGATTGTTTGGTTTATATCGTCCCTTATATGCCATGATGTATAAATAGTTATGATTATGAGGACTATTTAGACATGGCTGTTTTCACTGCATTAAGAAA
>VTLG01011546.1_pt1 | contig 18393 bp, 20 predicted proteins | sample 4694571 | NCBI WGS metagenome assembly VTLG01 (sample SAMN12604809, study PRJNA352737) | marine metagenome | biome: ENVO:00000447; feature: ENVO:00000209|ENVO:00000569|ENVO:01000036; material: ENVO:00002151; isolation source: viral sequences binned using virsorter ... | reverse complement strand
ATCAGGACAATGAGAATTTCTCAGGGTTACTTAAGTATTGTATTAAGCATGGTCACTGGTCTGTGTTTGAGCAAGCTTTCATGACGGTAGAGATTAATACTACCAGAGGATTAGCAGCACAGATATTAAGGCACAGGTCATTCACATACCAAGAGTTCTCTCAAAGGTATGCTGATGTCTCTTATATTAGAGAGGATATACCTTTACCTGAATTGCGTCGTCAAGATGAAAAGAATAGGCAGAATTCTATTGATGATGTAGATCCTAAAGTAGTTGAAACATTTAATAAAGAGATGAGAGAACACTTTGATAAGTCTATTGATCTCTATAAGAAGATGCTTCATGCAGGTATAGCAAAGGAGTGTGCTCGGTTTGTGTTACCTCTTGCTACACCTACTCGTTTGTATATGACAGGTAGTGTTCGTTCATGGATTCATTATATTGATCTACGTTCAGCACATGGAACACAGAAAGAACATATGGATCTTGTAGAGAATATTCGTTCTGTTTTTAAGCAGCAATTTCCTACTGTTGCTCAGGCTCTTGACTGGGTTTCATAAATAATCGTAAACCTTATTGTATTGATATGGCAACATACCCTGTTATAAACAAAGAGACTGGTGAACAAAAAGAAGTCGCAATGAGTATCCATGATTGGGATCAATGGAAAGAAGACAATCCTGATTGGGAACGGTACTTTACTCCTGAAAATTCTCCAAGTCTAGGAGTTGAGGTTGGTGAGTGGAGAGATAAACTTGTGAATAAGAATCCTGGATGGGGTGAAGTTCTTAAGAAGGCTGAAAAAGCAGGTGGTATTTCTGGAAGATTAGCACGAACCAGAAATATTGGTACAACTGAAGGTGACGATTAAATCATATGCCACGTAAAAAGAAAACAACAGACCCAATTGGTGTCGGTATGACGGCCAAGCAAATGAAAAGAAAGAAACCAATTAATACTGATCTAATGAGAGACATTGAGCCTCTCACTCAGAATCAACAAGTTTTATTTAATGCTTATGCAGAGAATAAAAATCTTGTAGCATATGGATGTGCTGGCACAGGTAAAACATTTATAACTCTTTACAATGCTTTGCGAGATGTATTGAGTCAAACTACTCCTTATGATAAAATTTATATTGTAAGATCTCTTGTTGCTACAAGGGAGATTGGATTCTTACCTGGTGATCATGATGATAAGTCACTACTATATCAGATTCCTTATAAACATATGGTGAAATATATGTTTGAGATGTCTACTGATGCAGATTTTGAGATGCTCTATGGAAATCTTAAAACACAGGGAACAATCGACTTCTGGAGTACATCATTCATTCGTGGAACAACGTTTGATAATGCTATTATTATAGTAGATGAATTTCAAAACTTAAATTACCATGAACTTGATAGTATAATGACAAGAGTTGGACAAGATTCTAAGATAATGTTCTGTGGTGATGCAACTCAGTCAGATCTTACTAAAACCAACGAAAGAAATGGTATCATGGATTTCATGAGAATAATACGTCTTATGCCATCACTTGATATTATTGAGTTTGGAGTAGAAGATATTGTTCGCTCTGGATTAGTTAAAGAATACATTCTTGCTAAAATGGAAGTTGGTTTATAACTAATGGAAATTATTGATAATTTTTTACCTGATTATTATTTTAAATCTCTTTCCAATATTATTCTAGGTGATGAATTTGATTGGTATTATAATGATTCTACTGCCATGCAGGGTGATGGAAAGATGGCTTTCATTCACCTGTTTTACAAGACTAAGAGTTTTGATTCCATTAATAATACAAAGGTGATTGGTCCTACTCCATCTTTCTATCAGATAGAATCTTATCTACCTTTCTTTAAGGTAAAACAGGTTCATAGGATTAAGGCAAATCTAGCTCCACGAACTGTTTTTCATCGAAAGTGTGAGTGGCATATAGATAATCTTCCTTGTTCTACAACTGCTATTCTTTATATGAATACTAATAATGGATGGACAGAATTTAAAAAACGTGGTAGAGTAAAGAGTGTAGCAAATAGAGTTGTTATTTTCGATTCTAATCTAGAACATCGAGGAGTAACTTGTACTGATGCAGGGAGAAGAGTTTTGATTAATTTTAATTATGAAGTTTGATCATTGTAATCACTTAGGTGATTTAGAATTAGAAAAGAAAGAAACACCTGGTTGCCGACTGTATCATCTTCCTGATGGTCAGTGGGTTCCTTCTATTACATCAGTAACTTCTTATTATAATAGACAGATCTTTATTGACTGGCGTAAGCGAGTTGGTATAGAAGAAGCAAATCGTATTACTAAAAAGGCAACAACCCGTGGGACAGATTTTCACGAAGCTGCTCAAGCATATTTGGAAAATAGAAATTTGGTCTGGGAGGATTACCTTCCTGCTACTCGTTTTATGTTTCATCATGCTACACCATATCTGGATAAGATAAATAACATACACGCTATAGAAAGAACTCTTTACTCTGAGTACCTTGGTCTTGCAGGTAGAGTTGATTGTATAGCAGAATATGAAGGTGAATTAGCAGTCATAGACTTTAAGACATCTGAAAAGATTAAACCTGAGAAGTGGTTAGAAAACTATTTCGTTCAGGAAACTTTTTATGCTGCTGCTTATTATGAATTAACAGGTATCCCTGTCAAGAAATTGATCACCCTTATGGTAACTCCTGGTGGTGAAGTAAAAGTGTTTGACAAAAGGAACAAAGGGGATTATATTAAATTATTAGTAAGGTATATAAAAGAATTTGTCAATAACAATACTAGGAGCGAGAATGCCGAAGAATGAATTAGAGAAGGCGATGGAGAGCAAGTTCTTTTGCTCTACTAGATTTGCTGAAGCAATCGAATCACTTGTTCTTAATAACAAAGACATGAATTACATAGATGCTATTGTTCATTTTTGTGATCAGAACAGTCTTGATTTAGAATCAGTTCCTAAACTTATTCCTAAACCGTTAAAGGAAAAGATAAAGTACGAAGCATCAGAACTTAACTTCTTAAAGCGAAGTTCCCGTGCGAAATTGCCTCTTTAATTCCAAAAAAGGCGAAAAAAAATCTCCGTAATTTTTTGTCCCTATTACTTTTTTTATCATGGAAGATCTATTGCATATGCATAACCTCGCACCAGGAACTACGTGTCCTGTAATGGTGGCGAAGATTCCTAAACAGATTCAGAAAGAACTTGATGTATGGGTAAATGAAAGTAAGAAGTTAAAGAATAGTCCATTAGCAGCACTGAAAGCCCATGAGAATGTAGGGTATCTTTCTGCTGATGGTAAGAAACATAATTCATATCAGTGTTCTATCTCTCCTCATCTAGTTGATCAATCTTTTTGGCTAGCATGGGTTCTGAGATTGTCTGCAAAGTATTGGGGAATGGGGAAAGACAATCGATATTTTAAACTAAGAAAGTGGAATGGTCACTTTGATGGGTATGATATATGGACTAACTTTGCATATAAAGGAGATGATAATCCAACACATAACCATGCAGGATTTCTTTCGGGTGTGATATACTATAAGAATCATGATCATCCTACTATTTTTGATGAACATGGTCTAGCATATGCAGGTGAGGATACAACAATGGTAATGTTTCCTGCAAGTACTTTACACCATGTAGAACCTCAGACTGTTAATAAAGAAAGAATTACTTTGGCATTTAATATAATAGAAAATGATGCCTTTTGATGCATACCGTTGTTATCTCTCGTTAAAGAATCACTTTACTAAAGACCATTACGATTATATAAAGTATCGTGGAAAGACAAGAGCAACTCACCAAGCCTTCTATAAGAGAAAGGATAGATTTTGGTTTGAGAAATTTGCAAGACAGAAGAATGATAAGGAAGTAGTAGATTTTTTTGTATCTAATTTTATATACTCTACTGATCCAGGTACTATGTGGATTGGTGAGATGATTAAGGAAGGTGAGGGTAGATACCAAGAGTGGCAGAAGAAAGTTCAGTCACTTTCATATGTTTTTAAAGAAGAGATTAATGATCTTTTTGATGGTATGAAAATAGATGATGTATTTGATTGTTCTAATGGACACCCTCCTATTCTTAAAAGTTACTTGGCAAAGAAAACCTCACTTGAAACTATGGTGATATGTGATAGAATACTTGAGTACAGAAAAGATTGGGATAAAAAACTGAATGATCCCGTGTGGGAAACCGTCAGTAGAAAAATAAAAAAGTATAGTCCCTTCCTAAATATAGATGTACCCCATTATAAAAAAATTCTCAAACAAACAGTTCTATGAGTGATTTCTTTCAGTCAGATGTTGTCCGTGCGGAGATGGCAGAGATTAGTGAACTCCAAGAGGAGATCTATACTAATGTCTTTAAGTTTCCCACTATGTCTAAGAAAGATCAGCAATATCATATTGAAATACTTGAGAGACTTCTTGAGAAACAGAAGGTTATGTACACTCGTTTGAGTTTATCTGAAGACCCTGAAGCAAAGGTCATGAAAGATAGTATTCTACAGAGTGCTATTTCCATGGGACTCCCATCTAATGTTGATGTGAATACAATGTTCAATCAAATGAGTAAGATGGTTGAGATGATGAAAGGTCAACTTGACCTTAATTAAATTACATATTATAATAGGTACATACAAGCCAAATCTCAACAAATACGAGGTAATCTAATGTCATTTAAAGACTTAAAAAAGCAGTCCTCTCTAGGATCTTTAACTCAAAAATTAGTTAAAGAAGTGGAGAAGATGAATACTCAAGGTGGAGGTGCTGATGAGCGTCTCTGGAAACCTGAAGTAGACAAGACAGGTAATGGATACGCAGTTATTCGTTTCCTACCAGCACCAGAGGGAGAAGATATCCCTTGGGCAAAAATATATTCTCATGCATTCCAAGGTCCAGGTGGATGGTACATTGAGAACTCTCTTACTAGCGTTGGTAAGAAAGATCCTGTATCAGAGCACAATCGTGAACTATGGAACAGTGGTAATGAATCAGATAAGGATGTTGTTCGTAGACAGAAGCGTAAGCTTTCCTACTATGCAAACATCTATGTCGTAAAAGATCCTACCAATCCTCAAAACGAGGGTGGAGTATTCCTCTACAAGTTTGGTAAGAAGATCTTTGATAAAGTAATGGAAGCAATGCAACCAGAGTTTGAGGATGAAACTCCAATCAATCCTTTTGACTTCTGGCAAGGTGCAAACTTCAAGTTGAAGATTGTCAAGAAGGATGGTTATTGGAATTATGACAAGTCAGAGTTTGATGTAGTATCTCCTGTTCTTGATGATGACGATGCACTAGAAGCATTGTGGAAGAAGCAGTATTCTCTTGCTGCTGTAACTGCTGCTGATCAGTTTAAATCTTATGAAGATCTTGAGAAACGTCTCAAGTATGTTCTCGGTCAGAAACAACCTGCACGTCGTGTATTCGATGAAGAGTTGGAAGACGAGAGTGAAGGACGTGGATCATTTACTCCTGACTTTAAGAGTAAAGCACCAGTTGCTGCTGTAGCATCTGCTAGTTCAGATGAGGATGATGCTCTAAGTTATTTCCAGAAACTTGCTGAGGAATAATTATTGATATAATTTAATATTATCTGCACGTTTAAGGGTTTCACTCACATACTGAGTGGAACCTTTTTTATATGGCATCGCAGCATCCAAGTCATTCCGAATGACACTAATATATCTTGGTTTTAGTAGAAATATATTTCTTTTTTCATCTTCTATTTCTGATTCATATTCATAGTTTGTTACTGATGTAGTGCAGTCTTTACTTAGAACTATTACTTCTCTATCAGTATAGTAATCATAATAAGTAACAGTATAGTCTGATGCACACTGTAATCCCTCAGGTACAATCACTACATCTTTACTATTTTTTATCTCTTGAGTTTTATAGTGGTGAATATCATTAAGTTTTTCGTATGTTCCATACTTATCTAAGAGATAACGATCAAAATCATTTTGTAATAGAGGCCATTCTGATTGGACATTAACTATATTATTACAAGTTAATACTAACCAGTCTAAATTAGAGTTTCCATAGACCTCAAAGGCAACATTATCAGGTCTATCATCACCTTCTATTTTATATTTTGTATGAAATGCTAAGTTGTTAAGAATATCTTGCTCAAGAGCACCTTTCTTAAATAAATTTTTGACAGTAACATAATCTCCTATCTTAGCATTTGGTAGTCTGCTAACATACTCAAAGTTTGGAAGTTTTTTAAAGTAATCTGACATTTTAGTAACCTATTTCGTTAGATGCAAACTCATCATAATCATTGCTGAATATTGGTTCAAGTTCACTGAATGACATTGTTATATCATAAGAAGTCATAACACCATCATCAAAGGTTGAGTAGTTACCATCTGGTGTGAAGTTGGCAGTGAATGAAGTCATTGCACATTCTTTAAATTTATTTAAGAAGGGATGATCTTCGCTAGTGGGACGTTTGTATGCGAGTCGCCAAGTATTAGGTGCTTTAAGGTAAAGATTGGAAGGACTTTTCTTTACTGCCATTCCTTGTTTAAAGAATCTTATAAGTCTGATGACTGTTTGGGCTTCTGAAGAACTTCTTGGAGCAAGTTTCCAAGTGAAACTAAACTGTCTCATTCCAGGATCTTTAAATAACAATTCCATGTTGGGATTAATAATTGCTCCTTGTGTTCTTTGGAGAAGTTGAGCACCAGTTCCTGATGCTTGACCAGCAATAGCAGTAGAGAGTGCTTTTTTCATTTCTGGATTTGCTACTGCTCCTTGTACAGAACTAGAAAATTCATCAAAACCTGCACCCATACTATCATTAATAGCAGTAAGTGCGATATTTGCCATTGCTGCAGCAGCAGGATCCATTTTATCAGAACCCCATGCTACAGTATCTGTAGAAGTAATTCCTCCAGGAATAGGAAGCATTACAGAAGGTCCTTCTGTTCTTGAATTCATTCCTTCTCTTGCACCAAATCCACTGGCATTAGTAGTTGATACTGATTCTCTTTCTTTAGGTGCATACCTTAGCATATCAATCTTAAGAAAATCTTGTTTTGCGTTTCTTAATGATGTGGGATATACTAATGCCCCTGTTGCTTCATTTTTCTTTTCTTTTTTGGTAGACTCTTTTGGTGATGTAGTTGATTCTTTTACACTATCAAAAGGTGTTGCTGCACCTGCTGGATCATATGCTTTGTTTAATGAGTCTTCTCCATATATTAATGTGTTTGGAGGTGGTTGTGCTACACCATCCCATTCTTTTCTAGCAGTTTGGAGTGCTTGTGATCTTACTTTTCCTATATTATCATTATAAAATGTCTTTTCTGCAGCATTAGCATCTGAAGATGGTGTAAACTTACCACCTTTAGGAATAGTTCCTACAGTCACATCAGAACGAGAGTCAGCAGACTTTTCGATACGAGTGACTGTTATTTCACCTGTTTTTTTATCTGTAGTATAAAAATACTGCTTAGTACCTAGATCACCACCAGGCTTTACTCTATTATTAGTAACTCTTGATCCGTATACTGCCATTAGAATATACTTTTTTTATTATTTAGCGTGGATTTAATATGAATTTGGCATAAGGTATCGCAAGGAGGTCATCAAGTTCATTTGGTTTAACAATATAGAGTTGTCCTGCCAATTCTCCCCATGTATAATTTCTATATTTTTGCCAGTGAAAGTTAAGTCCCCTGAACCCCCATGGAAATAATTTCATGCAAGCAATTAATGGGTGTTGATCGTAAGATTCACCAGGAGTTTTAGCATTATATACAAAGGTATAAAAGTTTCCTACGTCAGGGATAGGAGTAACTGTGTCATTGAGAGCATCCATTATTTCTAACATCATTTCTTCAGGATCATTGGTTTGGTTATTCAGTTCACTTAGAAATTCCCTGACACGATTATTTTCTTCTTGATCGCCATCCAATTGAAAAGCTTTCTTTTCTGCTTCTCTAGCAGCATCTCTATCTCTTCTTTGTTGGATGGTTAATCTTGGCATTAGTAGTGGATACCTAATTCTCTTTCTGTAACAACTTTAAACTCAATCTTTCTATCTTTACACCACTCATCTGCTGCTTTCCATTTTGCTTGGTTAACTGCGTAGGTTTTACATTCATATATGTATGACTGAGTTACCTTCTTTCTTTGCTTGGGTGGTCTTGTTTGCTTTGCAGGTTTAACTTCGATCACATATGTCTTAAGTTTACCTGTATTTTCTTTTACTTTGATAATAAAATCTGGAAAGTAACGTCTTGTCTTACCATCAGGAGCACGGTAGGGTATCCAAAACTCTTCACTTCCCCACTCTACAATATTTTCATTTAGATCACACCAGCTACAGAACTTATTCTCCCAACTACTACGACATATAATATTAGTGGGATCACCCTTATATTTCCTTGGTTTGGTGGGTTTAAATAAACTCTTCTTACTTTCGGCCATACATAATATATAAGATCAAATAGTATTTATAAATGCCTACCATAAGAAACATCGACACAATCAAATCAGCGTTACTTGCTCCAGCATTAACGTCACATTTTGATGTGGAAATTGGATTCCCCTCAGGGTCTCTTGGTGCAAAACTTAGAAATGTTTTAGGTGGTACTAGTGTTCAGCAAGATAGATTAAATTTAATGTGTAGTGAAGCAGTTCTTCCTGGTTCATCTCTTGCTACTACAGAAGTTAATAATGATTATACTGGAGTTACTGAAAGACATGCATATAGGAGAATATATGATGAGACAATTGATTTAAGTTTCTATGTAGATGCTTCTCAGTATTTGCCAATTAAATTTTTTGAGACTTGGATCAGTGAGATTGTAAATGAAGATCAAGATGAAGCAATAAATCCAGCATATTCTTATCGAGCAAGGTATCCTGATGAGTATATGAATAAACAGGGATTAAAAGTTATAAAATTTGAGAGAGATCTTAAAAGTCAATTGCAATATACATTTGTGAACAGTTATCCTCGTAGCATAACTTCCATGCCCATAACTTATGATGGATCATCTTTATTAAAGTGTAGTGTGCAGATGACATATATGAGATATGTTATAAAAAATTTAGGATCTTCTCCTTCAGGAGCAAGTATCGGAACCGCATGGACTGAGACTAATCCATTCCAACAATCTCAATTTAATTCTAATGGATTGACTGACTTTGCTACTAATGTTTTTGATACTGTTCTTCCTACAGGATTGAATGATTTAGTAGATAATGTATTTGGAGTTTAAAAACCCTTATATATAAATATACGACTTGTTATAAAACATTATGCCATTACCAAAGATTGCCACGCCAACCTATGAATTGGAGTTGCCATCGTCAGGAAAGACGATTAAATATAGACCTTTCTTAGTTAAAGAAGAGAAGGTGCTTGTGATTGCTATGGAGAGTGAAGACACCAAGCAAATTACAAATGCTATTAAAGCAGTGCTTAAGTCTTGTGTGCAGACGAAGGGAATTAAAATAGAAACTCTTCCTACATTTGATATTGAGTATCTCTTTCTCAACATTCGTGGTAAATCTGTTGGAGAAGAGTTAGAAGTTAATATTATTTGTCCTGATGATGGCGAGACATCTGTTCCTGTGATGGTTGCTCTAGAAGATATTCAAGTTGAGAAGAGTGATGATCATAGTCCTCAGATTAAACTCGATTCTAATTTGATGATGGAGATGAAGTACCCTTCTTTAGATGAGTTTATTAAAAATAATTTCGATTTTAATGAAGAGAATCAAATGGATCAGTCATTCCAATTGATTGCTTCTTGCATTGATAAGATTTATAGTGATGAAGAGGTTTGGGCAACTGCTGATTGTACTAAGAAAGAAGTGAATGAATTTCTTGAGTCAATGAATTCATCTCAGTTTAAGTTAATTGAGAAGTTCTTTGAGACTATGCCTAAGTTACAGCATACTATTGAGGTAACGAACCCTAAGACAAAAGTTAAGAGTGAAGTGGTACTGGAGGGCTTAGCGTCTTTTTTCGGGTAGCTATGGTGCATATGAACTTGGAGAATTACTTTAAGCTCAATTTTGCGTTGATGCAGTACCATAAATATAGCTTGACAGAGATAGAAAATATGATTCCGTGGGAACGGGATGTATATGTGGGTCTTCTCCAAGCACATCTTGAGGAAGAAGAATTAAAACGCAAGCAACAACAAGCACAAGCGAATGCCTAGTAAACCCAACATGATAGCTTCTTTAAGGGGGAAACATGATCCCCATTATAAGCTAGCGGGTAGAGTTGATCGTATTGAGAAAGAGATACCGATCCAACTCTCACAATTACATAAGACATTAAGTAAGTCCTTTGGAATGCAAAGGAAAACTTTGATGCGGGTGCTTGGACTTGAGAAGAGACTTTCTAATTTAGAAATTGGAATAGAAATATGGACAACAAGGGAGGGAATAAGAAGGCAAAAGGAAGAGGAAGAACAATCAAAAGTAGATGCAGTAGAAGAGAAAATAGAAGAATTAGAGGAAGAATTAGAAGAATTAGGTGAAGAGATACCTGAAGGGCTGGATGATCTTCTAGATGATGTACGTGGTGATAAAGCAAAGAAGAAACCAAAGAAGGATCCTAAAGTAATTAAACTTGATGGAGAACCTAAATTTAAATCAGAAGGAAAGAAGAAGAGACCTGTAAGACCTACAGCGAAAAAGATACCAAAAGGTAAAAAGAAACCAAAGGCTAAAAAGAGAAAGGTTAGTCCTAGTGCATTTAAGAGAGGAACTTCACAAGAAACTATCAGTGAAAGACTTGATAGATTAGAACAGAATGCAAAAGATACTGCTGCAGGAGAAGAGCATAAAAAAACTGCAGAATTTACAGAAATTTCTACTGGAACTGATCCAGCAACTGGAGAACCTTTAAGTCCTGAAGAGAGGAAGAGAAGATTTAAGATAAGAAAGAGAGGAATAAGTCCAGAAGCATTTAAGACAGGTAGTTCTGTTGGTGGAGCACAGAAAGCTGTACCTGCAGATACTACAGGTGCTAGTGGTATTGTAAGTACTGATTCAGCACCAGATTTATCAACTGAAGTAACTCCAGAGGATGAAGCAGGAGCAGGAGCAGGAAAAGGTACTGCTGGTTTATTAGCACCACTTCAGGCAATCAATAATAGCCTTGATAATATTAGTAGATCATTCACTGAGGGTGCTAAAGATGATAAGAAAGCTGCTGATGATGCACGTAAAGCAGATGAGAAGAAGAAAAGAAAGGGAGCAGAGGGAGCACTAGAGAAGATAGGTGGTGTAGCAGTAAAAGGAGTACAGGCAGTTCTTAAACCTGCGATGGGTATCTTCCAGAGGATATGGGACTTTCTTAAGACAGTTCTATTAGGAAGAATTGTGATGAATGTCTTTGATTACTTTGCTAAGAATCAAGACAAACTTGCTTCTCTCTTTAAGTTTGTTAAGGATTGGTGGCCTGTTATGGTTGCTGGTATTCTGGCAATTTTTGGACCTATATTAGGACCTGCAGCATGGGTAGTAGGTGTAGGTGCATTGGTATGGTGGGGTGTTAATAGAATTACAGCACTTGTAAAGTTTGTTGGTAATTTGTTTGGAAATATATGGAAGTTTATAACGGGAGGTGGAAAGGAAGGTGAGAAAGCAGAGGCAGATGCTCTAAAAGAAACTAAAGGTTTTGATGAATCCGATTTAAAAGAGGGTGAAGGAGAAGAAAAACCACCTAGTGGTGATACTGCTAAGTTAGATGAAGGTCAGAAAGCAGTAGATGAATCTCAAAAATTAAAAGAACCTGCTGAATCTGGAGATCAACCAGAGAAAATGAATAAGGGTGGTCAGGTTCCTGGACAAGGGAATACTGATACCGTTCCTGCTATGCTCACTCCTGGTGAGTTTGTTATGTCTAAGGGTGCTGTACAACAGTATGGTGTTGATACTTTAGAGGGGATGAATGCTGCTGCTGGTGGTACAAATAAACCTCAAGAGAAGCAAGGAACACCTGCCTTTAAAGGTGGTGGAATATCATTACCTAGAACACCTATAAGATATTATTCTGGTGGTGGAGAAGTAACTGGTGGAGAAGAAGAAGGAGGAGAGAAGAAGAAAGGAGGGATTGGTGGATTCCTTGGAGGTATGGTTGGAAAATTGATAGAGAATAATCCGATTATTAAAATGATTCTTAAACCTTTAATTAAAGGAGTAAAGAATTTAATCGTTGGTGTTCATAATACAATGCATGGAGAAGGAAAGGAAGGTAAGAATGGTGCTGATGCTAAGATGGGTGTTGCTGGTAAGAATGGTGCTGTTGGTAAGATTGGTCCTTCTGGTGCTGCTGGTGCTGCTGGTGCTGCTCGTGCAGCTGCTGGTCCTGGACCAACAATGATGAGAGGTCTTGCTGGTGTTGCTGATGCTATGACTGGTGGGTGGTTTGATTTTGATAAGCAAGGTGGAGGTGGTGCAGATATTATTAAGAAGATGAAGGGTGCAGGAGGACAGGATATCAAACCACCTGTAAAACATGATCATCCTGTTACGGTTGCTTATGATAATGAGGTTATGAAAGCACAGAAGCCAGTAGGACCACCACCTCAACAAGACTTACCATCATTTGATGCTGGAGCAATGGTGTCGATGTCTAAGATCAAAACTTTAGGAATATCGGTATAATATTATGGCTTGGGGAGCAGTTCTAAAAGGAGTAGCGAAAGGAGTAGGAAGAGGAGCAAGAAAGGTTGCTACAGATAAACTTCTGAATAGAAAGAAGAATGTAAAGAATAGGAGAGCAAAGGCACAAGAAGCCATGGGAGGTGGTGAAGAGCAAGGCGGTCAGTTAATGATTCGTCCCAGTACCTCTATGGTTCCTAGTGGTCCTAGTGGAATAATACCTGCTCCTGCTACTGACACTGGTGGAGGAGGAGATACTTCTACGGTAGAAGGAACTCTTATGGCTATCCAAACTAAGGTAGTCAAGGTAGAGAATCTTCTAAAGGGATCTAATGCTGTTAAGGAAAAGATGAGAGAAGATGCTCGTCAAGCAGCAAAGGATGAGGAAGATAAGAAACAAGAAAAGGATTTAGAAAAGAAACAACCTAAGAAAGAGGGTAAAGGTAAGTTTAAGATGCCTAAGGTTCCTGGTACAGGTATCTTTGGTGCGATATGGAAATTTATTAGTACTATCATTCTTGGTAGATTGTTTATGATTTTATTTGATCATCTACCAAAGTTACTTCCTATTTTAGGAGTAGCAGCTAAGATTGCTGATGGTCTTATTGGATTTATAGGATGGATAGGAAATATTGCTATGACCATCATTGATTGGGGATATAAACTGGTTGGTGCTGTAAGTAATTGGGTAGGAGAAACATTTGGTGAGAATGTTCAGAAAGGATTTGATATGTTCCTTGGTGTTATTAAGGATTTGATAGCAGCATTTTTAGTATGGAAGATATGGGCTCAGAAAGCAGTTGAGGCAGCCATTGCTGCCGTAAAGAGAGCATTTAGAATAGCAAGAGTAATTGTTAAGAGAGCAATTAGATTTGCTAAGAATGCTATTAAATTTGCTAAGAATATAGCAGCTAAGGCTGGTAAGTTGTTGATGAATATTCCTGGTGTTAAGAATGTAGTAGGAAAAGTTGCTCAATTTGGCGGTAAGATATTAGGTGCGGGTAAAAATTTATTAGGTATGGGTAAGGGTGTTGCTGGTAAAGCAGCAGGTAAAATTGGTGGATTTGCTGCTAAGTTGTTTGGTAAAGCAGCAAAGTTTATTGCTCCAGCAATGAAGAGTGCTAAACCATTTGTATCAAAATTCTTTGGAAAGATTCCTATTATTGGTCCACTTGTTGTTGGTATTGTTTCTATTATATCTGGAGATCCTCCTGGAAAAGCACTCTTTAAAACTATAGGTGCTGCCTTAGGTGGATTTTTAGGAACCTTTATACCTATTCCAATTTTAGGAACCATTATTGGTGAAACTATTGGTGTATTTGTTGGTGATATGCTTTATACTTTACTATTTGGTGGAGGATTACAAGCAATAGGTCAGAATCTTAAAGCAGCAATAGGTAAGATTCTTAGTGGTGGTAAAGCAGTACTTGATTGGATTGGTGGAGGATTCTCTAGATTCTATGAAGGAATACCTAAGTTTAAGATACCAGATTTTCCTAAAGATCCTCCAAAATGGATACCTGGATGGGTTCCAATGAAGGGAAGGATATGGAATGTATTTAAAGGTGGGATAAAAATATTAATTGGACCTCTATCATTATTGATGGGTAAGGAGATACCAATTCTTCCTTGGTTATTAAACCCTATGAATACTGGACCTTTATTACTTAAATCTTTCTTCCCTCCTTCAGGTGAGGGAGGAAGTTCTTCTGAGAAGGATGAGAAAAAGGAAGAAGATAAATTAAAAATAGATGATAAATCTAAAGAGAAAAAGAAAGAGGAAAAGAAATCTTCTTCTATAGGTGAAGTTATTGCTAAGATGTTTAAGGATGAGGGTGCGAGTGACGGTAAGAATTTAATTGCCACGAATCAAAAGAATGGAGCACAAGGTGTTATAGATTCTCTTAAAACTAAAGCTGATTATGAAGAAGGTAGTATCTCAGAAATAAAAGTTAATCTTCCACCACCTCCTGTTCCAACACCAATGGGAGGTGGTTCTGGAGAGAAAGAAGTTGTTAGAGTTCCTGTTCCTGTGGGTTCAGGTGCGGATCCTTATGAAGACTTAGATTTCTTTGGTTAAATAGTAGTAGGGGTAATATCACATGGCACAAATAACAGGAGCAAAAGCAGCAGAGGCAACCTTTATAGAAGGTAAGGGTTCTGCTATTGAAGTTATAGATATTTTTTCTAATAAAGATGAGAAGAATGTAAGTATTGTTAATGGTACATTGACTTTCTTATACTATGAAAGTATTTTGCAAGATTCTGTGAGAGCTGTGGTATCTTATAGTGACTCAGGTAATTCTGTTGGTGAAGGTGATGATCCTAAAAATTATAAGACTATTACTGAGGGACTACCTTTGGTAGGACAGGAAAGAGTTAATGTTAAGATTCAGGATAATAATCAGAATGAATTAAAGATGGTTTTATATGTAAATAAAGTAAATCCTTTATCTGAAGACACTAGAAAGCAAATAGTTCAGTTGGAGTTAGCATCCAGAGAATTTATTATGAACGAAAAGGTGAGGGTTAATACAAGATTTGATGGAAAGATATCTGATCATATTAAAAAACTTTTAGAGGATAAAAAATATTTGGGTCCTACAGATAAGAGTGAAGGAAAGGAAGGATTTAAAGCAAAGAAAATAGATATAGAACCTACAGAAAATACTTATAACTTTGTAGGTAATAATAAAAAACCTTATTACTTAATCAATTGGTTATCTAGAGGTGCAGTTCCTAAACTTCCTGAATCTGGTGGTGCAACAGGAATTAGTGCAGGGTTTCTTTTTTGGGAAACTAATAAAGGACTTCATTTTAAATCTATTGACTCTTTATTTGCACAGGAACCTAAGTTAAATGTATTATATAATGAATCTCCAGATGAAAATGATACTCCACCAGCAGGATATGATGTAAAGGCACTTGAATATTCTGTATCTAATGCTGTAGATGTTCAGAAGAAACTTAAGTTGGGTGCTTATTCTACTCGTCTTATTGTTTTTAATCCTTTTAATACTTACTATGAAGTAGTTAATCCTAAAGCAAAGGATAATGAGGATAAGTTAAGTTTAGCAGGAAAAGAATTACCTGTTCTTAATGATGAGTTTAAGAAAGAAGGTGCTAATGAAGATTTTTCACGAACTACTTACATGCTTTTAGATCCAGGTTCATTACCTTCAGGTGGTGGTAAAGGTAAAGGGTCAGAACAAGTACAGAAAAGAGAACAAGAGAATTTTAAACCTAAAGAATATTTAAATCAGGGTATCATGAGAATGAATCAGGTATTTTCTCAAAAGACCACAATTACCATACCTGGTAACTTCACATTACATGCAGGAGATGCTATATTTGTAGATGCTCCTCAAGTATCAGGTGATCCTGAAAATGATAAGGAGAATACCCAAACAGGAGGTCTATATATTATAGCGGATTTATGTCATTATATCTCTGCTAAAAATACACTAACTAAACTTAACTTAGTTAGAGATTCCTTTGGAAGAAAACCCAAGACTAGGAACTAAACACATGACAACTAAAGTACCCGATCATGATCTCAATCATGAGGTCTATCTAGATCCTAAGGATCATAAAGAGCATGTTAATCATGGTATGCTTGAGTATAGTGAAGAAGATTTAAAACTTCATAACGATGCATTCCATGCTCATGAAGAAAATGAAGAAAACCTTGGTGGTGCTAAGATCAATGATTGGCACGAAAGGCATAATGATGAGCACTTAGAAGTGTATTGTGACAATCATCCAGATTCAATGGAGTGTAGGGTCTACGACGACTAAGAACGTATGGAAGGAGGAGCATTATTTAATTCAGGAGTATTAGGATCCAATTTTATTTGGTGGATTGGTCAGATAGCTGACGATTCTTTCTGGAGAGATAATATAATACCAGGAAAATTTCCTAATAAAGAATCTATTCCAGGATGGGGTAGAAGATATAAGGTAAGGATCATGGGTGTCCATGATCAAGGGAATACTGCTATTAAAGCTGAGAATTTGCCTTGGGCAAATATAATGTATCCTGTTACTGCTGGTAGTGGAATAGGTAATGCTTTCCAAACCTCAGCACTTCGACAGGGGATGTTTGTGTTTGGTTTCTGGATGGATGGCCAGAACATGCAGACTCCTGTTATTATGGGAGTCCTTGGTAATAATGCTCAAACTCCATTACCTACTGGAACTATTGATTATAAAGTAACCAATACTGCACCAGGAAATCTTGCTTACAGTGGATTTGCAGAGGGAGCAGAACCTAAACTAGGAACTGCAAAGGAAAAAGTTCCTGATTCAGGACTTGTAACAGAAAAACCAAAACCAGATGACATTGCAAAGGAAGGTGCTGCTCCACCTCCTGGTGTAGGTCTTAATAAATTTGGATTACGTGAAGATACTCCAGTAACATCTACACAGCAACGTGATATTCAAAATGCTCAAGCATTAGCACAAGCACAGGGATTAAATGTTGAGGAGACTGGTGAATTTGTTAAGAAAAAAGTTCAAGAAGGAATTAATAACCGTGTAGGTGCTGCTAATGCTCCATATACTCCTCCTGTACCAGGAGCAACGATGGAAAATCCTGATGCTATGCATCAGTTGTCCGCAGGAGATATAAAGAGAGAGGATAAGTATAGAGAAAAGATTGTATTGATGAAACCTGATGATATAGTAGGTTCGGCAACAAAATCAATACAGATTGAGATTGATAATCTTACTGCCAAAATTGATAAGTATTTTGGTTCTTTGGGTGATTATACTGATGCAGTATCTGGGGCTCCTACTAGATCTCAATTAGATAAGGAGGTTGGACTTACTGCATGTAAGATCTCTAAGTTTATGAAGATTGTTATGGATAAGATGATGGAATATACATCTAAGTCTTTAAATAAAGAACTACAATTGACTGTGGCGGCTCTGCCATCTAGTATGAGATATTTGTTTGGAGATCAGAAGTTTATTAATACTATGGATACGATGAAGAAATATAATGAGATCACTGAAAAAATGTGTGGAGAGATGGAAGGTATTCTTCAGAAATCTTTGGAATTAGATAAAGCAGAGAAAATAATAAAGGAAAGAATAGCATCAGGATCTAATTTTAGTGACCCTACTTTACAGGATGCAACCACAACTACTACTACGACAACAGATAATGGTACTGATCAAGTAACTGGTGTGAGTGCTGCTGATAAATTACCATCTTCTAGGGGTAAGATAAAGACACCTAAAGTTCCTATATGTTTTGCAGAAGATGTAATGGGACAAGCTATCTATGCACAAAAAGAATCCCTTGAGAAAGCTAATAATGGTATGGTTCAGAATTATAATCGTTTCATTGGTGATATAACAAGTCAGTTACAGAAAGCTGATCAGGATGCACAGGAGAAGGCATATAATAGAACGGGAGTAGGAAAAGTTATAAAGATAACTGATGAAGAAGATGAGAATGTAGATAGAGGTGGTAGTCAATACTTTACACAAGTAGGATGTGCAGTTACTGGTGGTACAGGAACAGGGTTTAAGGTTAATATTGTAGTTCCTCGTGGTGGTTTATTTGATAACGATCAACTTACTATAAATGCTGGTGGTACAGGATATACTGCGAGTGGTGGAGGTGCTACTGGAACTAAAACTAACGTTGCTGTTAGTGGTGGATCAGGATCTGGATTAAAGATTGATTATACTGTTGCTGGTGGACAGATTACAGGAATTACTACAGC
>VTLG01004554.1_pt1 | contig 18395 bp, 28 predicted proteins | sample 4694571 | NCBI WGS metagenome assembly VTLG01 (sample SAMN12604809, study PRJNA352737) | marine metagenome | biome: ENVO:00000447; feature: ENVO:00000209|ENVO:00000569|ENVO:01000036; material: ENVO:00002151; isolation source: viral sequences binned using virsorter ... | reverse complement strand
TTTGCTACTGCTGTAGGTTTTGCTTTTATGGAATCTAATGAAGAAATATTTGTAAAAAACTAATTAAGGCAGGTGAATATTGGGCTGTTGGTTCAACTGTCATAGATAAAACAGCAGAAGATGATGCGGTATTAGGTATCAAGTCAGAAAAAAAAGAAGTAGATGATAATTTTTATGTCTACTCACAAAATTGGGAAACTGTACAAATGTTTTTAAGGTGTCAGACACAATGGAGGGTAGGTATAAGTGGAATTATTGGTTTAGACTATACATCTGTCTTAGAAATGATTAAACTGTATTTAGTAGAAGATACTGTTGCTATGCTTGAAAATCTACAAATCATGGAAGCTGCAGCATTACAGGCATTAAATAAGGAAAAATAATATGGCAAAATTTGATTTAGTAGTAGCAGCAAAAACTGTAGGTGCAGGTTCTATAAAACGTCTTGGCAACTCTATGCAAGGGGTTGCAGGTAGGGTAAAAAATTTAAGGCTTGCTATGGGAGGTCTTAATAAAACATTTGCTACTTTTGGTATTCTTATTTCTGGTGGTGCATTTGTAGGTCTTGTAAAAGGTGCAATAGATAGTGCAGATAGTTTTGGTAAATTATCAGACCAGACAGGTATAGCTGCTAATACATTACAAGCATACGTAAACGCAGGTAAATTAGCAGGTGTATCACAGGAAACAATAGATAAAGGATTAAGAAGGTTAGCACAATCAATGAGAGAAGCAGATCAGGGTGTTGCTACATATTCAGATAGTTTTAATGCATTAGGAATATCTGTAAGGGCAACAGATGGCACATTTAAGACAAGTGAACAGGTATTAGGAGAAGTAGCAGATAAATTTGCGACTATGGAAAATGGTGCTACTAAAGCTGCACTTGCTATGGAAATATTCGGTAGATCAGGTGCAAGTTTAATAAATCTTTTAAATGGTGGTGCAGCATCACTAACAGAATTTAATTATGCAGTATCAGATGAATTTGCACAGAACGCAGAATTTTTTAATGACCAGATAGCAGTATTAGCGATTAGATTTGATGGGTTTAGAAAACAACTTACAGATGCATTATTACCTGCATTAAATACTATTGTTGGTGTATTTAGTGAATTATTTAGTGCAGAAAATGATTTTAGTGGATTTTTTAAGGCTATTGAAATAGGAATAAGAGGTATAGCTATTGGTATATTTGCAACAGTAAAATTAGTAGATGAAGTTATAAGAGTTATAGGTATAGCAGCAAAACGTGTACAGGGCTTTTTTGACAACATAAAAATACCACCTTTCATACAGAAATTATTAGGTGGTGCAGGTAATATTGCTAAAGATTTAGGTAATAGATTTAAAACACAACAAAAAAGTAATTTAACTTCATTACTAGGAGAAGATTTTACAAAAGGTTTTTCAGAAAGATTTACTGAAAGTTTTAATAAAATACAAGAATTATTTAGCGGTTCTACAAACGCACCTGCTAGTTATTTTCAAGATATAAAAAATAGTGCAGATGGTGCAGGTGATTCTATAGAAAAATCATTTGGTCAAACAATGCGTGATAAATTAAAAACTTTTGGCGATAGCATAAAAACCCTAAAAGAATCTATGGCAGATGTTGTTGTAAAAGGTATTAAAGGTATGGAAGATGCACTAGTAAATTTTGTTACTACAGGTAAATTAAATTTTAGAAATTTAGCTAACTCAATTATTGCTGATATGGCACGTATTGCTATACAACAGACAATAACAGCACCTTTTACTAGTTTTATTAAAGGTTTATTCACTAACGCAAATGGTAATGCATTTGTTAATGGGAAAGTAGAAAAATATGCTTATGGAGGTATTGTCAAAAAACCTACAATATTTCCTATGGCTAATGGCATGGGTCTTATGGGTGAAGCAGGTGCAGAAGCTATACTACCTTTACGTAGGGGTAGTAATGGTAAATTAGGTGTTCAATCAACAGGTGGTGGTATCGGTAATATAAATGTAAATGTAGATGCATCTGGTAGTTCTGTAGAAGGTAGTGAACAGGGTGGTAGAGAACTAGGAAGGGTTATAGCTGTTGCTATACAATCAGAGTTAGTAAAACAAAAAAGACCAGGAGGGTTATTAGCATAATGGCAACTTTTCCTTCTATAGAAGCTAGTTATGGTTTACGTAAAAATTCTGCACCAAAAATACGGGTTGTTAAATTTGCAGATGGCTATGAACATAGAATAAATTTAGGTCTTAGTGAACATCAAAACCCAAAAGAATATAATCTTGCATGGAATAATATTACAGAAACAGATAGCGATACTATAGAAACATTTTTAGATGATAGGGCAGATGACAGGGCTAGTTTTGATTACACACCACCTGGTGAAAGTGCATCATCTAAATTTGTATGTGATACTTGGCAGAAACAGATAAACGTACCTAACAGGGCTACTATTACAGCTACATTTAGAGAAGTATTTGAACCATGAGTACTGCTCCGATTATTACTGATCTACAAAAGATCAATCCTTCAGCAATAATTGAATTATTTACATTAACTACCGATGCGACTTTGCATGGTTCTGCTCAGACTTATAGATTTCATAACGGAACAAGTTTAAATGCTAACGGAGATATTATTTGGGCTGGTAATCAGTATTTAAAAATGCCAATACAGGCAGAAGGTTTTGCTTTTAGAAAAGGTCAACTTCCTAGACCTACTCTAACTATTAGTAATGCTCTTGGAACTATCACCGCTATCTTGTTAAACGTAAATCAGGTAACAACAGGAAACGATTTGACAGGAGCTACTGTGACAAGGATCAGAACATTGGCACGTTACCTTGATGCTGTTAATTTTCCTGTAACAAGTACTAGCACTACGACTACAGCAACTATTGCTGACCCTGCCGATGCTGAAGCTGTGACTTATACAGTAACAGTAGTTCAAGATTCTGGTGGTGCAAATGTTTTTGCAATAAATGGAGTACAAAAACCAGTTATTACAATGAAACGTGGTTCAACTTATATCTTTAACCAATCTCATAGTTCAAATGTTGGACACCCTTTAAGAATTAAGTCTGATGCTATAGGACAGCAGACAACAACTAATGTTGGAACGCTTGGAACAGATGCCACAGTTACTTATCAGCCAGCATATCCTTCTGCTCCTAGTGATCTCAGATATTACTGCACAGTTCACGGGAATGGAATGGGTAATACAATCACAATTAACAACCCAAACACAACGACCCAAGATACTACAACTACCACATCTCAACAAGTAAATCCATTAGGAACACCAGACCCTACAGCAGAGTTTCCACAGGAAATTTATAAGATTGATAGAAAATCATCAGAAAATAGAGAAGTTGTACAATTTGAATTAGCTGCTGTTTTCGATCTTGCTGGTATTAGAGCACCAAAAAGGCAATGTACAAGAACAGAGTTCCCTTCAATTGGTACTTTTATAGCATGAATTGGAAAGAAGAAGCACTTGTTCATGCGAAAGACCAAGATCCTAAAGAGTCTTGTGGGCTTTTATTAAATATTCGAGGAAAAGAAAGATACTATCCTTGTCGTAATTTATCAATGACAGATCATCAATGTTTTATTCTCGATCCAGAAGATTATGTAAAGGCAGATAATACTGGAGAGATAACAGCTATTATTCATAGCCACCCTGTAACACCTCCTGTTGCTAGTCAGGCAGATAAAATTAGTTGTGAGCAAAGTAATCTTCCGTGGCATATTGTTAATCCAAAAACAGAACAATGGGGATATTGTGAGCCTTGTGGATATAAACCACCTTTACTTGGTCGCCCGTGGGTTTGGGGTGTTACTGATTGCTGGAGTTTGGTAAGAGATTGGTATAAAGAAGAAAAAGGTATTGAACTTAAAGATTGGGATAGACCTACAACACCTGAAGAGTTTATATTGAATCCTTTGTTTGAAAGTTGTGCTTGGAGAACAGGTTTTAGAGAACTTAGACCAGATGAAAAAACAATAAATGGTGATGCTTTGTTGATGTCTATTGGATCTTCTGGTTTAAATCATGTAGCTATTTTTTTAGATGGAGATGTTTTACATCATTTAACCGATAGACTATCTTGTAGAGAGCCTTATTCTCAATGGTTATTAAAATGTACAGGAGGGAGGTATCGTTATGTTGCGTAAATTAAAGTTATATGGCGAACTTGCAGATTTTGTAGGGCATAAAGAGTTTGAAATACAGGTAGATAGTCTTGCGAAAACAGTTAGTTTTCTTGTTAATAACTTTCCGCAGGTAGAAAAATATATGAACCCTCAATATTATCAAGTAAAAGTTGGTAATTATGCTGTTAATGAAGAAGAGATACACCACCCAATAGGACAAGAAGATATACATATTGTTCCTGTTATTAGTGGTGCAGGTGGTAATAATACATTTAAAATATTAGCTGGTGTAGCTTTAATAGGATTAGCATTTGCAACTGGTGGTGGAAGTTTAGCAGCTATAACAGCCGCTAAAGGTTTTACAGCAGCAAAGGTAATGCTTTCTGTTGGTGTATCTTTAACTTTGCAAGGTGTAAGTGGAGTCTTATTTCCTTTGCCTAAACCGCAAGAATTTAAGTCAGAGCAAGATCCACAATTATCATTTAGTTTTTCTGGCACGCAAAATACATCAAGAGCAGGTACTCCCGTTCCAATAGTTTATGGTGAAATAATTACAGGATCAGTTGTTATAAGTGGTGCTATAGATACTCAACAGGTACAGGCATGACAGACGCACCAAAGAATATTATTGGTTCTGGTGGCGGTAGTCCTCCAACTCCACCTCAACCAACAAGAGCACCTGATACTTTACACAGTAGGCAGTTTGCTACTTTTCTTGATCTGATTTCTGAAGGAGAAATAGAAGGTTTTGCTTCTGCTTCTAAAGAAGGATTAACACAAGGAACAACTGCATATAATAATGCTTCTTTAAAAGATGTATTTTTAAACGATACTCCTGTTTTAAAATCTACAGCTACTTCTGCTTCTCCAGCTACTACTGATTTTAATTTTCAAGATGTAACATTTGATCCTAGATTTGGAACGTCAGGACAAACAAAAGTTAAAGGTATTGAAAGTAGTTCTTCTATTACAGCAGTAGGAGTTACTGTAACTCAATCTTCTCCAGTTACTAGACAGATAACAAATTCTAATGTTGATGCTGTTAATGTAACTATTACATTGCCACAATTACAAAAAGCTACAGATAAAGGAGATTTACTTGGTTCATCTGTTTCTTTAAAAATTGCTGTTCAATATAATTCTGGTGGCTATACAGATGTCATAAGTGACACGATTACAGGTCGAAGTGCTGATGCGTACCAAAGGGATTACAGAGTAGACCTTACAGGTGCTTTCCCTGTTGATATAAGAGTAACCAGAGTTACTGCTGATAGTTCAGACACAAGTTTACAAGATGCTTTTCAATGGACAAGTTTTGGAGAAATAATTGATGATTCTAATACTTATGCCAATAGTGCTTATGCCTCTCTTCGATTGGATTCTATGCAGTTTCAATCAATTCCAACAAGAAAATATCGTATCAGAGGAATAAAAGTAAGGATTCCTGGTGCTGGTGCAAATAGTTCTGGTACTCCGACTGTAGATAGTGCTACTGGTCGTATTGTTTATCCTACTGGTTATATTTTCAATGGTGTCATGGGTGCTGCTCAATGGTGTTCATGCCCTGCGATGGTGTTATTAGATATTTTGACAGATACTAGATATGGATTTGGAAATCATATAACTGACAGTTCTCTTGATTTATTTTCTTTTGTTACTGCTAGTAAGTTTGCAAATACGTTGGTATCAGATGGATTGGGAGGACAGGAAGCTAGATTTAGTTGTAATGTAAATATTCAATCTTCTAGTGAAGCATTTGATCTTATAAACGAACTTGCTGGTGTTATGAGATGTATGCCGATATGGTCTGCTGGTAGTATTCTTCTTACTCAAGACAGTCCAAAAGACGCAAGTTATTTATTTAACTTAGCCAATGTAACTTCAGAAGGATTCAGTTACTCAGGAAGTGGATTAAAAACAAGAAATACTGTAATCTCTGTCTCTTACTTTAATATGGATAGTAGAGAAATAGATTATGAAGTTTATGAAGATACTGCTTCGATAGCTAAGTTTGGAGTAATTATTAAACAAGTAAAAGGATTTGCGTGTACATCAAGAGGACAGGCTAGAAGATTAGCAAAAGCTATTTTATTTGCTGAACAAAACGAGAGTGAGATAGTTGCATTTGCAACTTCTATAGATTCTGGTGTTGTTGTAAGACCTGGTGCTGTTATTGATATTGCTGATCCTGTTCGTTCTGGTCTTAGAAGAGGAGGAAGAGTAAGTTCTGCTACGACTACGCAGATAACTGTAGATGATACTGCTGCGACAGATTTACCAACAACAAATAATCCAACATTAAGTGTAGTTTTACCAAATGGAACAGTAGAAACAAAAACTGTTCAATCTATATCTGGTGCAGTAATTACAGTTGCTTCCGCTTATTCTGATACTCCAAATGTAAATACTGTTTGGTTACTGCAAGATGATACAGTTCAAGCTCAAAAATTTAGAGTAATAACAGTAGAAGAATCTGATGGAATAAATTATGCGATTACAGCTTTATCTTATGTAAATGAAAAATACGCATTTATTGAAGATGGTACAACTTTACCAACAAGAACAGTATCAATATTAAATCTTCCCAAAAATCCACCAAATGCTTTAAAAGCAGAAGAAAAGATTGTCGAGATAAATAATCAGGCAGTATCTAAACTTATCGTCAGTTGGCAACCCATTGTCGGTGTTACGCAATATCAGGTTAACTATAGATTCAATAATGGTAACTTTGTTTCGACTACAGTTTCTTCTCCTGACTTTGAAATATTCAATAGTGATATTGGAACGTATGAGTTTCAAGTATTCAGTTATAATGCTGCATTACAAACAAGTTCGACTTCTGCCGATTTAACTTTTAATGCTGTTGGTAAGACTGCATTGCCTTCTAATGTAACTGGATTATCTGCTGAACCAATAAATGAAAAATTAGTAAGATTACGTTGGAATTTGTCTACAGACTTAGATGTAACACATGGAGGTCGTGTTTATGTAAGACATTCTACAAAAACAGATGGAACAGGTACGTTTTCTAATTCTGTTGATCTTATTCAAGCACTTGCTGGTAACACCACTACTGCTGAAGTACCTTATCTTGAGGGAGAATATATTTTAAAATTTAGAGATGATGGTGGTAGATTTTGTTCTGGAGAAGCAAGTGTAGTTTTTGATTTACCCGATAATTTAGCTCCACTTTTAACACAAAGCAGAAGAGAAGATACTGATAGTCCTAAATTTCAGGGAATAAAAACTAATGTTGCCTTTGATGCAAGTACAAACAGTATAAACCTAGCTGGTGGAGGACTTTTTGATAATATTACAAGTCTTGACGCTGTAGCTTCTTTAGATGATTTCGGTGGAATTGTTCCAGAGGGTACTTATGATTTTGGAGGAGCACCAGGAAGTACAACTCTAGATTTAGGTGGTGTATTCAGTCTTGATTTAAAACGTCATTTTTTAACAGAAGCATTTTATCCATCTGATCTTTTTGATTCTAGATCCGCAGATTTAGATACATGGACAGATTTTGATGGAGCTACAGCTACAGATGTAAATGCTGAAATGTTAGTAAGAGTTACTCAGGATAACCCATCTGGATCGCCAACATATACCGCATTTCAAACTTTTGCAAATGGAACTTATAAAGGAAGAGGATTTCAATTTAGAGCAAAACTTACGAGTAAAGATGTTGCACAGGATATAAAAGTTTCACAACTAGGATATACAGCATCTTTACAGAGAAGGACAGAACAAGGCAATCTAACAGCAAGCGGAGCAGGGGCTAAAGCTATTACTTTTACCCACCCGTTTTTTACTGGAACGTCAGCATTATTAGGAGCAAATTCTAATTTACCTTCTATTGGAATTAATGCTCAGAATATGGTATCAGGAGATTACTTTGAAGTGTCTAGTGTTTCTGGAACGGGTTTTACTGTTCACTTCAAAAATTCATCAAATGCTTCGATTGATAGAAATTTTACATATCAGGCTGTCGGATTTGGTAAAGGAGGGTAGAATAAAATAAAATAGAACCGAAATGGCAAGAGTCAATAGTACAACTAAAGAAACGGATAATAATTTTAATGTAGCCAATGGAACGGGTGCTGCGGTTCGTGCAGGGATAAATGATATTTTTACAGCTTTAAGAACAATAAATTCTGCTAGTGGAGATCCATCAGGTGCAGGTAATGTTGTTCAATATCAACCACATATAGATACATCAACTAATTTATTAAAAATATGTACTGCGGTATCTACTGGAACAGGTACATTTACAACTATTGGAAATATTACACAGGCTAATTTAGGTTTAGCAGCACTTGCAGGTGCAACATACACAGGAAAAGTAATTCATAACTATACGTCTAGTTTAAATATTCCATCAGGAACAACTGCTCAGAGAGATGGAAGCCCTGCTGTTGGTATGTTTAGGCATAACTCAACTCTTAATCAGTTTGAAGGCTATAACAATGGTGCTTGGGGTGCTATTGGTGGAGGTGCTGGAGCTACGGGAGGAGGTACAGATGAAGTATTCTTTGAATCAGACCAAGCTGCTACAACTTCTTACAGTATTTCTGCTGGAAAAAACGCACATACAGTAAGTCCTACAATTAACTCAGGTGTTACTATTACTGTGCCATCTGGTGCAATTCTTGTTATTCTTTAATTATGGCTTTAAACATTAACGGCACTACTGGTATTTCTGGAGTTGATGGAAGTGTATCTGCCCCTGCATTAACTGGAACGGATAGCAATACTGGTATAACATTCCCTTCTGCTGACACGATTAAGTTTGCAACTGGTGGTGTTGAAAGAATGTCGATTACAAATAGTGGTGTAAGTGGTGTTGGCGGTAAAATTCTTCAAGTCGTACAGACAACTTTAACTTCTCCAACATCTGTTCAATCGCAAACTTTTGCAGATATTGCAGGACTATCTATTTCAATAACGCCAAGTGCTACATCAAGCAAAATTTTACTACAGTATTCTATTGATGCACACAGTTCTGCTTATACCGCTATTAGACTTTTGAGAGGAAGTACAGCTATTCATATTGGTGACGCTGCTGGCAGTAGAATACAAGCAACTATTAATGTTACTGAACTTGGACTTTACGGACATGAACCGCAAGCAGGTTTTTTCTTAGATTCACCTAATACAACATCTGCAACCACTTACAAATTTCAAGGTGCAGGGGTTTTTGATGCTTCTTACATTTTAAATATTAATAAAGGTGCTACTGACACAGATTATACTTATGTTAGTCGTGGTGTATCATCAATTATTGCAATGGAGGTCGCAGCATAATGGCTTTAGATCACGAAGCTATTTATAAAAGTCACCCAACAGTTGTTTGTGTAAATGATGATCTTGGTGCTTTTGACAAAGATGGTGGGTCAGTAAGTCTTGTTCAATCTGCTATAGATAGTGCAAGGGCTACGCTTGATGCTGAAGCTGCTGCAATAGCTTATCAATCTACAAGACAACCTTTATATCCATCTTTAGGAGATTTTGCAGACGCAATGTACTGGAATAGTAAGGGAGATTCTAGTAAACTGACAGCATATTACGCTGCCTGTGAAAAGGTAAAAACCGACAATCCCAAGCCTAGTTAATTATGACAGCAAAGATTAAACTAAACGCAGCATCAGGTGGTGGGTCTATAAGTATTCAAGCACCTTCTTCATCTAGTAATAACAGAGTTATTGCTTTACCCGATATTGCAGATGGAACGCTAGTTACGAGCCAAAGTACACTTGATGCAACAAAACTATCTGGTAATTTACCCGCTATATCTGGAGCAGCCTTAACTGGAATATCTGCTGGAATAACAATGGCAGATTCTTGGAGGATAAATGCTAATTTTACAAACAACGCTGTTCCAATAGCTAGTAATTGGGAAAGAGGTGATGTTAGCCCTTACGAGGGTTATTTAGGAAGTGCAGGTATGACCGAAAGTAGTGGGATATTTTCATTTCCTTTAACTGGTTGGTATTTTCTGAGTTATTCACATGATTTTTATACAACATCTGATGTTAATTGGGTTTATATGCAGGTATTATTAAGTAATGATTCTGGTTCAAACTGGACTAATCTTAGCTATACTGTGGCACATAACGGATATGGTAATGGTGATACTGTATATTGTTTAGGTAAGCAAACTTTCCTCTTTGATATAACTAATGTTTCAACACAAAGAATGAGATTTGATGTGGAACGAGAAACTGGAACAGTTGTCACTCAAGGTAATACTAACCGAAAGCAAACAGGTTTTGATATTTTTAGATTAGGAGACACCTAATGAGAATAGACGGAAGAGCAGATCACATAGAAGATTATCTTATTACTGTTAGAGATGGTCAATGGTTTGGTTGGTCTGATTCTAAAAATAAAATCTATGCAAATCTAATAGTGCATGATGGTGGTTCTAAACCTACTGAAAGTGATTGCACCACAGGATTAGCAGCTTTACAAGCAGCTTGGGATTTAGAAAATGACTCTTATAAATCTTTAAGAAGAGCAGCATACCCAAGTCAAGAAGAACAATTTGATATGCAGTATTGGGATAGCGTTAATGGCACTACGACATGGAAAGATGCTATTGCTAAAGTAAAATCAGACAACCCAAAACCTAGTTAATTATGTCAGAAATCAAGGTAAATTCGATAAAAGGGGTAGGAGCTAGTTCTGCTGCTATTACTATCGACAATACTGCTGGAACGTGTACTGCCAATATTACTAACAACCTAAGTAATAGAAATTTAATAATTAACGGAGCTATGCAAGTGGCTCAACGTGGTACGTCATCTACAACCTCTGGTTATGGAAGTGTTGATAGATTTAGAGTCCAACATAGCGGAACAGATGAAGCACCAACTCAAGCACAAGTTGATGTTGCAAGCGGAACTACACCTTATACAAATGGATTTAGAAAAGCATTTCAAATTACTAACGGAAACCAAACAAGTGGTGCTGGTGCTACTGATTCCATACATTATGAATATTATGCAGAAGCACAAGATATTGCAAATTCTGGTTGGAATTATACATCTGCAAGTAGCTTTATAACTTTACAATTTTGGATTAAATCAAGTGTTGCACAAAATTTTCAAGGGCGTATAAGAACAAGACAGGGAACAAGTCAAAATTATGCGTTTGAAACTGGTTCGTTATCTGCTGATACATGGACAAAGATAACAAAAACTATTCCTGGCAATTCTAATTTACAGTTTGATAATGATACCGCAAAGAATTTTCAAATAGATATTTATGCTTTTTACGGAACTGATTATACATCTTCGGCAGTATCTTTAGATACATGGGCTGCTTATGCTTCTGGTACACAAGTAAAAGATGTTACATCAACATGGTACACAACAAATGATGCAACTTTAGAAATTACAGGAGTCCAATTAGAGGTAGGCAGCGTGGCAACAGATTTTGAGCATAGGTCATATGGTCAGGAGTTTGCTTTATGTCAGAGATATTATTATGTTACTGACCCAACCGCAGATAATTTCTGTGGTGGTGGAGGTCTTTTTATGTTTGATGCTGGTCAAACAAGTGTATCTTACGGAAGCTTAACATTTGCTCAAACAATGAGAGCAGCTCCTACTGTTGTTTTAAGAGACAATGAGGGTAATAAAGATGGCAAAGTTACTCAGCATGGAATAGCACATGATATCGCTGCAACTGCTACTAACATAAATGAAAATGGATTTAGTAAAGTTAACAAAACTTCTGGAAATTTTGGTACAAGTGCAGGGAACCCGATTATTTGTGGGTGTACTGCTGATGCAGAACTTTAACGAGGATTAAAAAATGACTTACAAACTAGTGAACAATACTGATAGTATTACTAAAAAAACCACCGAAGGTAATACTATCATCAGAAAAACAGATAATGCTGCAATTCCTAAAAATCCTGCAAACACCGACTACCAAGAGTACCTTGAGTGGGTAGCAGAGGGAAACACAGCCGAAGCTGCTGATTAATTAACCTTTTCTTGCAACTGCCTTGTCATTAAGCCGATAGTGACGTAGAGAGGGGATAGGGCTACAATAAGCAGTAATACAACTACAGACATTAATGCTGTAGCTCTTGCTATCTGTTCTTTTATCATGCAAAAGATTATAAACATTCTTAGTATACTTTCTTTCCTACTTATATCTAGTAGTCTAGTAGGTACATTCATAGGTTACAGGTGGCTAACATCACCAAAATTTGAAAAGTATCTAAAAAATAAAATAATGGGTAATATTGATAATGTTTTACCTGATGCAATAAAAGGTGGTATGCCAGAATTTACAACACCACCATTAACAAAACCTAAATTATCTATACCATTATAAATTGCCAGAAATAAATATAATACCTAGTGCATCAATACCACGTATACCTGATGTTGTAATACCTAACCAGACAAATTTACCTACAACTACTCATGTAACAAGAATGTTACCACCTACTTTTGATATGCCTTGTGCAACTGTCAGAACTGATGGTACAAAAAATACACAGCTATTTACAGATGACCCTGCAGGTAATGTTGTTATAAACTGTCCTATACCCTTCTATGAACCCTTACAATACAATGCTAAGGATTTAGTGCCAATACAGGAAGCACAACCACCTACAAACGTAGAACAGCCACCTATAGCAGAAACAGAAACACCAGAAGTACCAAAAATACCAGAAGAGGATAAAGTAGAATGTCCTGACCCTAAAAAAAATAACCCACGTATAGGTGATCTAAATGCAAAAGGTACAGAAAAGGTTATAGGTTTCAAATTTAATAAAGAAACAAAAGAATGTGTAGTACAGTACAAACCTACAACTGTAGTAGAAAAATATTTACCATCATTAAATACAGTATCTACAACTTTTGCCATAACAATAGTGGCAACTACTGCAGCAACCTTAACACCTATTCTTAATAGAATACTTAAACCTGCATTTAAAAAATTAATAGGTGCTGCTAAAAAGGCTGTAAGTAAAAAAGGTACAAAATTTACAGGTAAAAAACCAATAAAATCTAAACTTAATTCTTAATTTTATGTACGTGTTCTAAATTAGTAGGTTCTATAATCTCTATATCTGAACATAGTAAAGCCATTGGTGTACCTGCTTTAAATCTAAAACCATTTTTATAATTATCTGCACAGGTTTTGGCTCTACTCATTTCATAATTTAATCTTTTTGCAGCTAGTGATGCTTCATATAATTCATTTTGTTTTTTCATGGCTTTTTTACATTCATTTATAGCGGTTCTATCTAGCGGTATAGAAAAAGTGGCTGTAATACCACCATTAATAGAAGTATTACTTGATCTCATTCCTGTACGTACCTGTTCATAATATAAAACTTCACCTCTATGCCCTGCATCAACATCACCATCACCTATTGCCTTATTATTATCGTCAAAATCACCTTCTATATCTCTTGTACTGTAAACAGGTCTATTAAAATAAGGTTCATAAGGTGAAGCAAAACCATAGGTAGTAGAAACAAAAGGAGATATATTTAATGTTGCACCCTGACAACTAATAGTGTTCATCTGGTACTGAAATTGTCTAGAAGGTACTACTTGGACAGCCTGATTTACAACTGAACCAGAACTATTACTTGTTGTATTTATTGAGTTTGCAAAGACAGGATTATTAAATATAAGCAGTAATAATAAATATCTTTTCATTGGCTAAATGTACTGGTGCTATCAGATATACTTTCTATAGTTGTCTGCCTAGTAACGTGGGTAAAATTAGTAATACCAGGTGTTTCTAAAGTCTCATAATACATAAAACTTTTATTAGTATCTATAACACTAAAAGTAGGCTTATTATCTAAATTTGGTGAGATATATGTAGTACCTACACCTTGTACTGTTGTATCTAATTTAGTCCACCCTGCAGGTGATACATTACCTGTGCTGCTTTGTACATTTTCTCCACCTACTGTTAGCTGATAACCATTCCTTATGTCAAAACTTTTTATATCTTCTAATATTGTTTGTTTTGTTTCTACGTGTTGCTGTAGAACCCCCTGTTGAAAATTTGGGACTATTGGTGCTGCATAGGTAGGTACACCAAAAAATACATATAGCCAAAAAAGCCTATACATAGTTTTATTAATCTACTATTAGTGTTGTTATTACCTGTCCTACTGCTTCTGTATTATGACCACCTGCTGTTAATGTAATTGCACCTGCTGATGTAATCGTACCTGCTAAATTCCCTGCTGTACCACCTGCAATACTTACTACATTATCAGAAAAGTTTGGGGTATCACCTGTAGTAACTGCTGACCCTGCTATTGCATCTGCTTGGGTAAATGATTGGCTAAAACTAAAGCTATTAGCAGGTACATCTTGGGTTACTGTTAAATCTGGTGCTGTACCTACACCACTACTTATTACAAGTGAACCAACACCATTAGCAACAGCATTACCACCTGCAGTATAAGTTGTGTCAACACCTGTGCCACTAACGCTGTAGCTACTACCTAAGCGTGATGCAGATGTACTTGCACCACCTACTGTTAGTTTTGTAGAGCTACTTATACTGTGCGATAAACTTGCATAACAGGCAGGTGTAATTGCTAGTAGCAATAATGGTAAAAATTTTTTCATGTTTTTGTTTTGGGGTCAACCACAGTAGCACCAACAATTTTTATAGGTGTTTCTACCCTTATAGTTTGGTATGAATTGTCAGATTGTGCAAGTTGTTTTGGTTTATCATCTTTATCTTCTTTTTTCTTTTTACCTACATCTACAGAAAATGTTGCTAAACAACCTGTAAATACACTTGCTATAAAGGTTATATCCTTAGGTGAATTATCTTTTGACATACCAGGAAAAGATATGTAATTGAGGCTGATAATAAAACCTGCCCAGACCATTACACCTAATCTAATAAATGTGCCTAGTATCTCTAGCTGTTCTTCTTTATCGTCAAATTTTTCTTTTAGTTTTTGTAGAGGATTTTTAGATTTTGTTTCTGACATAGCCTTTTTCTGTCATAATAGCTATAGAACTAATAAAAACAAAGTGGTGGAAGTTATAGCAGCAGTAGGAGGTGCATTAATGACAGCCTGTTTTGTATCTGTAGGTTCTGTTTCATATAGGGGAAGGCAATCACGTGATGACCTTGTGCGTAATACAACAGCTATAGAATTACTAACAACAAAAATAGATGATATGCATGACGATATGAAAGAGGTATTTCACAGGTTAAAAGAAGTAGAACTAGCTGTAGCAGAAATAAAACCTAGAAGGTAAAAAAAGGCTATCTAGCTTTGCATGGGGATTAGACAGCCTATAGATGACCATATTAAATTTAACGTCTACAATATATTTGTAAACCCAAACAAAGCTATGTACAAAATTTTAAAACCTATATTAATAAGGTTCTTATCTACTACTGCTGTAAAGCGTTTAATAATAGATATTTTAAGAGAAACTATTTGTAAGCAAACTACAAATACCTTAGATGATAAGGCTGTAGATATGTTAGAACAGCAATTATTTCCTAAACTAAATTAGGTAAAAAAAAGACCCTGTTAAGGGTCAGTTTAAAATGTGAATAAATTTTTTTATTTTATTTACCTCCTCTTCTGTTAAGTTCCATTCCATAAGTAGATGCTTGGTCAGAATAAAAACCCTCTTTTACAGGATTCCAACCTCTCATAGCCTTCTCTGCATTTCTGCAATCTTGAATTGCATGGATTAAAGACTCTTTGGTTAAAGTCTTTGCTTCCTGTCTCCATGTTTCAAAGTTTTCTGGTGTAGCGTATTCAGCCATTTGGATTACCTCTCGGTGTTGTTTATAAATCTAGTATACATAAAGGGTATACCCCTATAAAGGTTATGTTACGAAATAGTAATAATTAGTCAGGAGATAGATCAAGTCCAATACTTGCCCTGTCTTTCCTATGGTAGGTATTCTATAACTTTCAAGTTAGTAAACTCTTCCAAAGAAACTAACTATCAGGCTTCCCGACTAATATTATTTTTTCATTATTTTAAAATGTTCTTTTATGTAGTTGTAATACTCTTTTCTAGCCTGATTAGTACTTTCATAAACTTGATACATATTTTTTAAAATACCTGCACCACCATTTTTTTGTTGTATTTGACCTACAGAAGGAAATATTAAAGGGTTTAAATCTTCATGTGATGCTAAAAATTGGTACATTTTCATAGGAAATTTTTTATCTGATTCTAAAGATTCAATAACACAACAAAACGTATTTACTGTTTCATCTTCTCTATAGTGTTTTAAATGATTGTATAAACATTCCCATTTGTATTTAGGTAAATCTAAATTTAATTTCATTTGTTTACCTCCTGTTTTTCTGTTATTTGATACTTATTTAAAATATAATTTTGATAATCTTTTTTAAATTGAATAATACCTTTACCATTTTTAGATGAATATTCAGATAATCTTTTTGTCAAACCTTTACCATCTTTAAGTGACTCTATAGTTTTTCTATCAGGAAAAAATACAGGATTAAAATTATTTTTTATAAAAAATTCATGTGCATAAGAAAATAGATTTGTTCTGTCATCTATAACTGCAATAAATTTTTCTATTATTGGTTCACTAGGACAATGTGCAGAAATAATATCAGCTATTTGTAACCATTCACTTTTGCTAAAACATTCTATTCTCATTTGTTTACCTCTATTTCATTCCAACCTTTACTTTTTGCATACTTATTAAACTCTTTTTTTAATGCAATACCATATATTTCCATTACTGCTTTATATGTATTTTCTGGAATAGTCATAGGCATTTTTGGGTCAGGTACAACTAAATTAAGTAAATCCATTGTTCTACCTCTTGGATTAGATTCACCATGTATATGCCATATAATCTCATATCTAGGTACGTCACTACCAAAAACTAATTCACCTATATCTGTTTGTTCTACGCAAATGTGCATTTTATATTTTGGACAATTAATAAACTGCATATCATGGGTATTGTGATTAGTAAAACCTTTAGTCATTTGTTTACCTCCTTACAAGCTAGTTCATAGTTAGTTAGTTTGTTCTGACACGCTGAAAGTGTCATATCATAAAGGGCTGAATCAAACGATATATAAAACAACCCTGTAGCTGAAAGTATCATTAGAAAGTTTTGCATTAGAAAGTACCTCCTTGAGATAAAAATTGGTTTTCTAATTTAGTTAATAAAGCTGTTTTTTCCTTAAGGTTTTTTGCTACAGCATCTCTCAAAGAAATATGAGAGTCAGTAATGTGTCTTGGATCTTTTCTTCTTCTAGATTGATTTACACCATATTTCATATCTTCTAAATATGATTTTGTACCATTTAAATCAACTCTAGTAACGTGACAAAGATGTTCTAGTTCTTTAGTAGTGAAATTCATTTGGAAAACCTCTCGGTGTTGTGTACTCTTTTAATATATAACAAGGGTATACCCCTGTCAAGTAATTAATAATAAACGATAAAAAACCCTCTATAAAAGAGGGCTGTAATTATGTAAATAAATTTAGTAACCTGATAACTGTTTTTGTCCACCACCTGCTACCTGTCTATTAAGTCCTACAGAACTACCTGCTGCTAATCCACTATTTCTACCATCACCACCTGCACCTGTAAGTCTTGTTTTACTAGGTAACTTTCCATACTTTTCATCTTTATATTGCTTAATTATTGCTTTTTCTGTTTTATTAGACTCAACAACAGCTAGTGCAGATTGATTAACAGTTTTATCTGCTATTTGTAGTTGCCTACCATTCTGCTGTTCTTCTCTTTTCATCTTATGTAATCTGTTGTGTATATCTTCTGCAAAACCTTTTCTAAAATCATTTCTGTATTTTGCACCTTTCATAGCAACCATAAAAGGGTCTTGCTTACAATGTGTAGCCCATTTATCATCTAATGCCTGCAAAATATAATCTGTATATATTTGTATTTCTATCTGTCTTGCTTTAGAACACATAACATCTATCTGTCTTGTGCCACGTTCAAATCTGTTGCCATCTTCATCACGTACACAAAATACTATTGAACCATTGTAAAAATGTGCAACAGCAGAAATAATATATTGTGTAGCAGGGTCTATACGTTTGTATGGGTCACCATATCTAAATGATGTAGCTTCTATATCCTGTTCAACAGTAGCCATATCTAACTGCTGTTCTAACTGTTCTCTACTAATACCTCTTGCTGCTAGTTGTTGTTCTAGTTTTGCTTCTGCAGCAGCAGCTTCATTAGGGTTAGTACTTGCTGT
>VTLG01002768.1_pt1 | contig 18396 bp, 20 predicted proteins | sample 4694571 | NCBI WGS metagenome assembly VTLG01 (sample SAMN12604809, study PRJNA352737) | marine metagenome | biome: ENVO:00000447; feature: ENVO:00000209|ENVO:00000569|ENVO:01000036; material: ENVO:00002151; isolation source: viral sequences binned using virsorter ... | reverse complement strand
TTAAAAGATGCCCTTGGGCCAGACATTGAAGAAATACTCATCAGCATCAAAAGCAAAAAAGGAAGAGCGGCCGAAAATAAGCCGTTACTCGATTTTTCACATCTACGCCCTGAAAATTTAGAAAAAGAAAACTGGATTGATCTTGATTCAACAGTTCTTCAAGCTCATCAGGTTCCATATTGTAACAGGTGTCAAAACGGGTGGGTGATCACATCAAAAGCGAATTCGGCTGATGATGCTCACATCTGTCAACATTGCGAATTACCCAGGCGATGGATAAACCGCCTAAACCGCCTCAATATGCCCGGTGACGCGGTTAACATGACCTTTGCATCTTATGATTATGAATCAGACCCTCACCGCTATTTTATTGAAGAATTGAGGCGTTGGATTCGCGGCGATCATAAACAAAGTCATCTGTATATGTACGGCACCCCGGGGAACGGCAAAAGCTCGGCGCTTCACTGCCTCGGGCGTGAGTCGGCTTATTTTGGGATGAGAACGAGATACGCGAGCCATCAAGAACTTTTTGAAAAAGTTCAAAAGACGTGGAAAAATCCACATGCAATTGATCCTTTTGAAGGTTGGCTTGATGACGTGAAACTACTTTTAATTGATGAGTTTGGCGGCATCGGCGGCGGGGCATCAAGCCGGGGTGATTGGTATGTTGAGAAATCTGTGAAAATGATTGACGAGATTTACAAGCGGGCTCGAGGCGGTGAAATGTCGGTTGTGATCACAAGCAACCGCTCACCGCGTCAAATTCTGGCAATGTTGAATGATAATGTAGCCGCTCAATCTCGGCTTGCATATCTGTTTAAAGATCGGGTTTTACAGATGAGGGGGCGTGACCGACGGGTTGATCATGATCACGGCGAGTGGAGTTTATAAGTTTTTTGTTGCAAAATTACAAAACTATAGGGTAAATTAATACGCCTTGAGAGTTTGCTTCTTAATGTTGAGAAGTAAGCATTTTCACCGCCTAATTTGCTTTTTTTGTGATCACACGAGATTTTTGGGGCATTTTAGGCGGTGTTTTTTTGGTGAAAGGTAGAGTAATGAATTCAGCAATTTTAGTGGGAGACGTAAGCGATAGGCCTGAAATGAGGCAAACTCAGAACGGGAAAATGTACGCTTATTTACGTGTTAGAACACGAGAACAATATACTAAATTTGACGGTTCGCCAGGCGAGTCGGTCGAGTGGCACACCGTGAAAATCTGGGGTAAAACCGCACAGCAAGCGGTTAATACCTTGTCAATTGGTTCAATTGTTGAAGTAGTAGGCTCAATCAGATCTTTTAAAGACGCCGACGACACCCGGCGGCTCTGGGAAATTAAAGCTGACCGATGGAGTTTGCAACCTCAACACCAACCCCAACACGCACCCGCCGCCCCATTTTCACAAAATGCCCCGTTTGAGCGGCCTAATGATTTTTTACTCCCGGGTGAGTCACCGGGGCAAACACAACAGCAACAACAACAGCACAACCCAACGCCATGGGGTGAGGGGTTTACCCGGCGTTAATGCAGAATTGAGAATTGAGTATGAATATGAAAAATGATGAGACATATAACTCTTCGCCAGGGCAAAAGCTTGGCACTTGGTATGAACAATATTTTCGCAAGCAGCTTCAAAAAACTTACCCTGAGTCATCCATTTTTAAAAATAGAGGGGATGATGAGGCGTGGTGCGACATCAAAGCGAATCCCGGGAATTGGTCAATTGAGGTCAAGTCTCGAAAGGCTACCCGGCACCCGGGGGTATATCCCGCCAATGTGTTTAAAACTCGGGTATTTCATAAGCCCGAAGCCAAAAAACAATTTGAAGCGTTAATTCAACATTCGGAGAATTGGGCGATTGTGTGCGGCGTTTATGACGGCATGGCCTCGGCGCTTATCAATTTTATTGATGATGAAAATGAGCGAGCTCAACAATATTATAAGATATGCATGATTGCAAAATGTGATGAGTCGAGTACCGGGGCAATTTATGGGGAGTTTGAGCCGTGGGCGTTTTTTGATAATGATTTTAAGAGTATTGACGACTTTTTAAATTCGGAATGGTGGAACAATCAATCAAAGGTGTTGAGGTGGGAAGAGTTTGATTTATCAGACTATCAACCAAGCTTAAGCGGTTGGGATAAACCTCGTAATGCGTATGAGCGGCCAGAAACGCCAAAGTGGGTAAAAGATGATAAATATTTCCAAGAGTTGACAAGGGGCGGGCAGCCTCGGGCTAATGTGGAAGATCAGCCTATTCCTTTTATGCATAGGGGCGAGTTAAGCATTTCATTTAGCGAGCCCGTTGAAACAGTTGAACCCGTTGAAACAGTTTGGAATCTCGCCGACCTGGGTACTTTTGAAATGTTTAACAGCGAGCAAGCGCCTACAGCTACTTACGCAAATCATCGTTTTTTAGTGTCGCGGTGGAGAATATCAAAAGAACAAAAAAAGCAAGCAGACGAATATAATTTAACTACTCCGACAATTACTAAGGGTTATCATAAATTAGTGATAAGTTACCCATCGCTTGCATATCTGCGAATCATGATGACCCGAATTTCAAAAGACAAAAAAACTAATGATTTTGTTGAAATACCTGAAGAAGTGCAAAAATATTTAAAAGAAAACGGGCATACTTTAAACCTAAACATAAGTACAGGGATTAAGAATAAATGGCATAGAGCAAATAATCCCGATTATAAGCTAAGAAATCTTACAACGCGAAAAGTTCCAAATTGGGCTTTTACTGCATACGACAATTTAGAAACGGCGGGGCTACTTGATCAGTATTTAGTGACTGAAGACAACCCGCTTGATTTTACCGTTGATTTTTCGCTTGTGGATGCACTTGACGCGATGTGTACAATTAAGCCGGAAGTAATCGAGCTTATCACATCTGTTGACCCTGTATATGCTGAGTTAAGGCGTATTAGAAATTTAAACATATAAACAATGCAACACGCGGGCGTGAGATGAAACAAACCTATCAAGCAATTTATGCAAGACTCAGACGCGAACAACAAACACCCGAAGAACGCGCCGAGGCAAATAGAAAACAACGTGAAAAAGCCAGGGAAAAACGGGCAAATGAAACCGAAGAAGAGAGAGAGGTCAGACTTGCAAAACAACGAGAATATAACAGACGATTTAGAGAGAAGCGGCAAAACGCGGGTAGATAAAATTTGTGACCAAGTTGATGAGGCGTGTAAACAATTGGACAATCATAATAATAAAGGCGCAATTGAAATTCTTAACAAGCTTCATTATATGCTTCTTGCGCGACTTGATGAGTTAAGCCCGATTACTGATCAAGACCGAGATCTGTATGATTCGTCACTAAATCTGTATAATGCGGTGGTTTCAACTTTACAGAAGGCGAATTCATGGCAAAACGAAAAACAGCAGAAGACCGGGCAGCGCTCCTAGATAATTTGAGGTCAGGAATGAGCATATCAGCGGCATGTGCTCAAGCAGGGATTTCACGGCATACATATTATCAATGGCTAAATAAATCAGGTGACGAGGGTGAATGGACGCGAGACGTTGACGCGGCCCTAACACTATCTGAGCCCGTTTTAATTACTCAGATTAAGGCTCATGCCTCGACCGATTGGAGGGCGGCCGCCTGGCTGTTATCTCGCCGATTCCCTGAACATTGGGGAGACCGCCGAAGCGTGGATTTAAATGTTCAACAAGAGCAAACTGTTTCAGGTGATGACGTAGTGAAGGGTATGATTGATCAATTAAGAGATCAGTTAAACGAAGGGGCAGATGATGAGCCCGCCGACGATTAAACTCAATCCGCTTCAAAAAGCGATACTCACCGGGATTACTAAAGACCAGCGAATAATTGCGGCCCGCTGTGGTTGGGGCAGTGGTAAAACCTCGGCGCTTGTTTTCTCGCTGTTGTATGTGTCGCGAGCTCGGCCGGGTAAATCATCACTTCTAATCACCGATACAAACCCCAGGTATCAAGCCGTATTAATGCCTGAGATTCAAAAGTGGTTGGGGCCGCTTGGTTGGGAATATAGCCACAGCTTAAGACAATGGACTGACCCCCTAAACGGCTCAAAAGTTTGGTGCAGATCATATTATCGCCCCGGCACCCGGGACACATCACACAACCCGCTTGAAGGGCTTAATATTGATTCGGGCGTTTGTTTGATAGATGAATGTCAGACAATGAGTATTGAAGTTGCACAAAAGGCGCTCGGCCGTCTTCGATCAGGGCCAACGCCAATTATGATTCTTGTAGGGTTACCGGTGAGCGGCGCTTGGTGGGTTCAAATGGCCGAAAGCGCCGGGTGTGAACCGCTTCTTTTTACGTCGTATGTGAATCGCTTGAACTTATCAGAGGAGTGGTTTGAAGCAACCAAGTTGCTCCCCGATGCGGAGCGTGAGGCTATGGTAATGAATCGGCCCCGGCCGCCGACGGGATTGGTTTATTCAGAATTCTGTCTTGATTCTCATGTGATTGATGGTTGGGAATATCACCCCGATTTCACCGGGCGAATTGCCATCGATTGGGGATTTAGAAAGCCCTCAGTACTCATCATTGTTCATGATCGAAATTTAAAAGCAGATATCATTTGCGCTGAAATGAACCCCGCCGAGGTAACCGTTGCCGAGCTCGCCCGTTTGATACTATCAACAGCGTGGCCACGGTCACTTAAAAGCATGGCACCGGGGCCGCGTATTTGGCTTGATTATGGGGTAGCGGATAAAGCAGGCCGGGCGCGAAATGATCAAACCGGGCGAAGTGCATTTAAAGCGATGAGACAACCGCCCCCCCGGGGTTTGGGGATGCCCTTGCGGTCAAACACCGACCCGGTGAGAACTGATGTATTAAACGGGGTTCAACGCCTTAAACGGGCATTTGACCGGGGGCAATATTTGATCACCCGGGAGGTATGGCAAAAAGGCGAAAGGGCGGCGGGTAATTCGATTCATAAGGCGTTAATGAGTTATGCCTGGGACTCTAAAGAATTACCAAAAAAGGACGGGCGAGAAGATCCTCTTGACGCTCTCCGATATGATGCAATAACATGGAATTGGTCAGAGAATTTAGTAGACCGTCGGCAATATCAAAGCCCCGCGCCAACATCGCGCCGGGTTCAAATTGGCGGCGGTAAGAAAAGAAGGTTTTGAGATGATTATTTACGGCGATTCAATCAACGAACTAAAACAATTTAATGATAACTATTTTGACAGTGTTGTCACAGATCCCCCTTATGGCCTATCAGCATGCACCGAAAAGCATATAAGAGAAGCGCTTAAATGTTGGCTTGAGGGTGAGAGCTACTCACCAAGCGGCCCCGGCTTCATGGGTAAAGATTGGGATAGCTTTGTGCCCGGCCCTGAATTATGGGGTGAGGTATTCCGAGTATTAAAACCAGGCGGCCATGCTTTAGTTTTTGCAGGATCACGGACTCAAGATTTAATGGGTCTAGCTCTTAGACTTGCAGGTTTTGAAGTCCGCGATATTTTACAATGGATTTATGGCTCAGGCTTTCCAAAGAGTCACAATGTCGCGCTATCAATCGATAAATTAAACGGTGGCGAGAATCGCGGCCGGGCGATACCGAGGGCTTCAAGCTATCAAGCAAGTGATCAAGATCAAAGGCATAAATTGACATCAAACCCCGTGGAAGCGTATCAAGCCAAAAGTGAAGAATCACAAAATTATCAAGGCTGGGGAACCGCCCTTAAACCTGCTTATGAGCCCATTTTATTAGTGAGAAAACCATTGATCGGAACAGTTGCTAAAAATGTAATTGAGCATGGCACAGGGGGGTTAAATATTGATGGGTGTAGAATTCCTTTAAAAGAAGGTGAATCAACATTTGTACAACCTAGATCAAAAGAAGGGGCTAAAGGTAGCGGTGGTTGGGCAAATCAAAGCGCCCAAACTGGTTCAATGAATCGCGATTGTGAAAAAGGCCGTTGGCCTGCAAACGTGATCCTTGATGATCAAGCAAGCGCAATCCTCGACCATCAAAGCGGCCACCAAAAAAGCGGAATCGCGGGGGAAAATAGCAGATCTTGGGGCGTGGGAGAGGGTCAAATTAATAGTTGGCAATCTTACAATTCAGCGGGCTACCAAGATAAAGGCGGGGCTAGTCGCTTCTTTTTTACTCCAAAAGCAAGCAAGGGAGAGAAAAACGCAGGCGTAAAAGATAAAAATACTCATGTAACAGTCAAGCCCATTGATTTAATGAAATACTTAATTCGCTTAATCACACCCCCCAATGGTATCGTACTTGAACCTTTCGCGGGTTCAGGGACAACGTTGTGCGCGGCTGTACAAGGGGGGTTTGACTTTGTAGGTATAGAGCGTGAGGCTGAGTATATACCGATCATAAAACAGCGTGTAAAATATTGGTCAGGCTACACTTATGAGATTGAAGAAGAGACTGATGAAGACCAACCACAACCCGACCAAATGACGCTTTTTTAAATATGAAAAACGGTTTTATATTAAATAATCAATTATTATTGTTTAATGACAATGAATCAAAGCGCAAAAGCATTATAGGGTACAGGCGAAACAATAATGTAGTTAAATACATAGATCGAAATATTGCAAATGCTTTTATTCAAAACAACCATTATTCTGGTACATTTGTAAACAATAGTATTGATCATTTTGGTTATTATATAGACAATGAACTTATGGGGGTTTTGCAATTTGGGCATATGTTAAACCCGGCTGCCTATAATAAATATATTCCAAGCACAAGAGGGATACATGAATATAGAGAATTAAATAGAATGTTTTTATTTGATAAAGCCCCGAGAAACTCCGAATCGCAAGCAATCTCGTTTTGTATAAAAGTTTTAAAACAAAAATATAAAATAAAATGGGTTCAAAGTTTTGCCGATGAGCGTTGCGGTTTGTTAGGCATAGTATACCAGGCCGCAAACTTTCATTTTTTCGGCTCTCATATTAATGAGTTTTATGTTTATAACCATCGGGCTTATCATAGAATTATGCTAACTTCAAAAAAGCATATAAAACTCGTAGAGTCAACTTGTGGTGAAAGTATAGAAGTTATAAGAACAAAAATGGTTAAACATAAATTAAGGCAATTTAGATATATTTATTTTGTAGACAAAAAACTTATAAATACGTGTACCTTAAGAGCAATGCCTTACCCAAAACATTATAATGCAGATTAAAACACGCAAGCTTACAATTGTTTTGCTCGATCTTATTGGTTCTACCGCGTTTGTTCAAAAGGCGGGGCATTTAAAGGCGGCCAAATGGTTACAATATCATGACCGATTAACCCGCTCATTAATGTTCAAGTTTAGCGGCCGAGAGATTGACCGAAGCGACGGTTTTTTAATCAGTTTTGAGCAACCGATCAACGCCGTAAATTTTGCGCTACATTATCAAATGACTATCCCAGATAAAACCCGGCTTAATACGCGAATTGGGATTCACCTTGGTACAGTTGCAGAAGTTCGTCAACATGAGTTAAATGTGGTCATTGGGGCTAAACCAATTGAGCTTGAAGGGATCGCCAAAAATGTGGCAGCTCGGGTGATGTCGATTTGTGGCCCGGGTCAAGTACTCCTTACCGCTGAAGCTTTTCTTGCTGTGAAGAATAAGACGAATTATTTGACCCCAAAAAATACCCGATTTTCTCAGGTGGGGTTATACAAATTCAAGGGTGTTAAGTCGGCCCGCGTGGTTTATGCCGTGGGCTCATCTATTCAATCATTGCAACCGCCGCCGAGCTCGGAAAAAGTTAAGCGAATCGGCGGCCCCAAAAAGATTAAGTCACACGCCCGGGATCGAAAATTAAAAGAGTGGATTTGGTGGATTTTGCCGCGATGGGCTTTGATTAATGCTATCTATATCATGTATGTGATTGGGCCTTGGGTATGCCGAAATTGGCCGCCCGCCCGTTTTGTATCTGAGATCATAACGCGGATTTTTAATGCTCGATAATCAAACAGAGAAGGAGTTAACGAGATCGGAGAAAGCCCGGCGGGGTTGGTGGTTTAGCGTGTTTTTTATGGCCCTTGTAGTTGGCCTGATCTTGTTTCTTACTTATGTTGAGATTGTAGAAAAAAACCGAGATGTACTGGTGGGAATCTTGGGAATGATCACCGGGTCAATTTCTTCTATGGTTGCGATTGCGTCGGGCCGCGACCCCTCAGAAGTTGAAGAGCTCAAAGATAAGTTATCAGCCGCCAACGCTGACCGGGCCGCGTTGATTGGCCGCCTTAGGGACGCTCAAATTCAAATGCAACTGTTGAGAGATCAACAGAATGAATTACAGCAAGCGGTTATTGATAAATTGTCTTTGTTTGCAGGTGATCAGGTGATCAAAACCAAAAGCGACCAAGAGGTAATTTTAAACCCTCTGGTGAGCGAGTGGCTACCCGATCAAAAATAATTATACTCGCCGCCCGTCGGAGCAAACGATAAAACACAACGGGCGGCAAGTACAATCAGCACCTCCAAAACAACAACATAATTATACTCATGAATCAAGCATAGACACAACAAAAAAAAGAGTGTACGATAAAAAATAGAGTGTTCATAGATCCGAGAAATCGAGGATAAAAAACTTCTTCTTGGAGTCTATGAGCATGACGCAAAACCGCCGTTTTCAATATTACCCTGCCCGAGCTCCGCGCCTGGGTGAGCGCGGTATTACTGGGACGCAATACGGCGGCGGCGTAATTTCAGGGTATGAGCAAAACCCAATTTTAACGGGGATTAATTGGGTGAGAGAGCATGATGAAATGCTCCGCACGGATCCAATTGTTATGCGGGGTTGGCACATGCTCAGACAAACCCTTTTAAGCGCTTCATGGCGATTCGAGCCGGGGATTAATGACGATGTGACCGCTGAAGAATTGGCCCGATATGCAAATGAAGCTTTCGGGTTTGGGCCGTATGCGGGGCAAATGAAAACTTCATGGGAAAGTCAATTATCCTATTTATTGCAATTTGTAACTTTAGGTTATCGTTACGCCGAGGAAATCTACAAAGTCGGCCCAGATTCAACCGGGCGGGTAAAAGTGTGGCTTTCACATTATGCGGATCGGGAGCCGAGCGCCCATCAGAAATGGTTATCAAAAGACAATCAACATCTCGATGGTGTGCTTCAAAATATGATCGGGCTCACAACCCCGGAACCAATCCCGGCGAATAAATTACTTTTATTGACCCTGAATCAAACCGGGTCAAATTTCGAGGGTGTCGGGCTTTTGCGTCCTGCGTGGTATCCGTGGCGGGCAAAACAGAGAAATACTAATTTGCTTTTCATCGGTGTTGAGCGGGCTGCGATTCCTACCCCTAAAATTGTGATTGATCGGGCCCAGGCCGAAAGCCTCGGGTATACCGATGGGGATATTGACGCAATGTCAAAAGATGCCGAGGCACAAGCCCAGGCATTACTTGCAACTGATCAAAGCTATCTAGTTGAAAACCCGGCGGTTAAATTTGAGACATACGCCCCGGGGGATTCGTTGCACGTTGACAAAGCTTTAGCAATCAACACAATGTGTGATTCTCAGATATCGGCGGCCTTTTTAACACAATTCGCTGATTTGGGTAATACTGAAACGGGGGCGCGAAGTGTCGGCGAAATTCATTTAAGCGTATTTCGCCGGGCGGCTATTAATCTTTGTGATATTGTGGCGGCGGCGGTGAGCGGGGTTGATCGCCCCGGGGGGGGCACAATTGGCCGTTTGATTAGGTGGAATTATGGCGCTGTTGATCCGTCGAAATTGCCACGGTTAACGCATACCGGCCTTGATACTGATGATTTGGCCGATTCATTGGCGGCGCTTCCTGCTCTAGTAGATGCGGGATTGTTGACACCCACTGATGACCTGGAGAGGGCAATTCGAGACCGACTCGGCGCGGGTGAATTATCACCTGATGATGAGCGGTCACCGCTTTCAAGGATTGCGGTTGGAGGTAGCGCCGGGGCAATCTCGGCAATGACTGAGAAAATGATAAGGGGGCGGCGTGAAACGTAAGAATAACCGGGTAATCAACCGCAATTTTAAACGTCAAGAGGTTAAGCAATCTCGGCGTAAAATTATGAAGTTAAGCGAAGATCAAAAATATAATATCCCCAAAAATCTCACAATTGGCCGGGCGTTTAAAACCCTCGGACTAGGCCCGGTAAGTTCAAGGATTACAGGTGAGGCCCTCGGCCGTACTGTTGATCGTGAATTATTGGCAGAGCTTGCCCGCGTTTATTCCGAGCGAAGAGATCAAGACCCGGTAATTATAGATTGGCAACATTCAACAAGCCCATACAACGAAGGGCCGCCGGCACCCCCGGAGAGTGGAAACGCCCTAGGTTTAATTGCTGATCTTGAACTAAGAGATGACGGTTTATATGCAATCCCCGCATACAATGAACGCGGCCTTGAGGTTGTTAAGGATGCGGGCGGGGTGCTGTGGTCATCCCCTGAATTTATCGCCGGGGATGTATTTGACAGATCTACCGGGGATAGAATCGGCGGGGCTCAATTGTTGGCGATTACGCTAACGCCGAGGCCCGCCCAATCTCATAACAATATCGACAGAATAATTCTCACCGAGAGGTTAAAAATGGATGATGTAACAAACGAAGAAATCGCAAAATTGCGGGCAGATCTTGAAGCCCGTGATGAAATGATCAAAGAGCTTGAGGCTACAATTGCAGAGCTGAAAGCGGATTCAGAAGCGGCAATTAATAAAGCGGCTGAAGATGGAAAGCATGACGCTGAAGAGTCAAAGCTTGCCGAGAATGACGAGGACGAGAAAACTGAAAAGCTCAGTGAACCCGCTCCATCTCCTCAATTGCTTTCTGAAATGCAAGTATTGCGTGAATCCGTCGCGACATTAAAAGCCGAGCGGGACGCAATCAAACGAGATCAGGCGGTTGACCTGCTCTTAAGTGAGGGCCGAATTTCACCCGCCGAGATTAACGTTGTATCCCGAGCTTATGAGCTTAAAGAATTACAGCCTGAATTCTGGGCTCACTTTAGTGAGCGGGCTCCAAAAGTGCCACTTAATGAAGTGGGGCACGGGGCAAGCGGTGCCGAGATTAATAAAATGACTCTTGACGCTAAAATTAAAGATTTAGCCGCCGCCGAATCAATCACATATAGCGAAGCCTTATCAAAGGTTCGTTTAAATAATCCTAATTATTACAATTCAGCGTTTGGAGTTTAAAAAATGGCTAACACTGATAATATTGTTTCAATGATCGCGGGCGGGACAATTACCGAATATGCGGTTGTCTCATTAGATGGAAATGGTAAGGCAGTAGTTACTACGGCCGCGAATGATCAAAAGGTAATAGGAGTGGCACAACGGGCGGCAAGCGCGGGCGAAGCGGTTGAAGTCTTAGTACACGGCATTACTCGAGTAATTGCGGGTGACAGCATCACTTTCGCTTCAACGCCTGTACTTTCGGCAACAACGGCGGGCAAGTTGCAGCCGTGTGAAGCAACAGACACAACGTTTTATCCAATAGCCAGGGCGCTTCCAAATATCAATCAAAAGGCCGTAGCAAATGGAGAGCAATTCTTTTGTTTCTTTATCGGTCCAGTGTCTTTAGTATAAGAGGAGTTGTTTAAATGGCTAGTTCATACAGTAATTTACATCCAGTAGACCAGATTTTAACAAGCCTTGTAGTTGAGGCGGTGCCGAGCGATGATCAATTAATCGCTAATAAGATTTTTGAGAATATTTCAATTCCTGAAAGATCCGGCACAATTCTACTTGAGGAAACTCGTAATTTCATGGGTGCCGGTTCAGGCCTAGATCTTGAACGCGCCCCGGGTGCATCAAGGGCCACAATTGGCGGGTTTGATCGCTCATCACAGACATTCAAAGCGAAGATTTACGCGGCGAGTGATTCTATTGCGATGGAAGACATCTATGATTCACAATTTCCCGGTAGTGAAGAAGCGCGACTTGCTAAAAAGGTGAGCCGAGTGATGAAACTGGCCCGGGAAAAACGCGCCGCCGATCTTCTTTTTGATGCAACTGCTTTTAATACATCAGCCGCCGCCGCTACATTTGACGCGGCCGGGGCCGAGCCGTTGAGCGAGCTCCATCAGCTTAAGGATACAGTTTTTGAAGCGGCCCACGGCATCAACCCCGATACTCTGATTTTTGGGCGTAAGGCTTTTCGAGCGCTTGCAAGAAATCCAGAGGTGCGCGGATATGTTGGGGATGCTTCACAAAATGGCGCTTTCTCATCAGGTAATTTGATTCTAAATGATGCGGCCGTTATCAGTGTACTTTCCGACGTTCTCGGCATCCCTAATATTTATGTCGGGGCCGCGCGTCGTGATACCGCAAAACCGGGCCTTGCGTCATCAGAATCATACATCTGGGACGGCCAAAAACTATTTATGGGGATCCTGCATGGTAGCGACGCAATTGTCCAAAAATCGGGCAATGTAAAGGGTATGCCGGTAGCCGCGTTGAATTTCCAATTTGGGGATATGATCGCCGGTCAATATGACTCACTTGATAAGACCCGGCGCTATGTATACGCCGAGGAAGTGCAACAATTCAAGGCGCTCGATAGCACTCTAGGCCACGTCCTCACCGGTTGTCATAGCTGATGAATTATGATCAATCGGCCTGCTCAACATATTCAATTGTCAGAAGATGACGCGGATAAATTAGCTGTTGAAGATTTGACCGCACAGGTCAAAAATCAACGCGGGCCGATTGCTACCATAATTAGAGCTCGGCGTGATCAGCTAAAAGCGGAGATCAGCGCCGAGCGAGCTTTTAAACGGGGCATCACAGCGACTCAAAAACGGGTTATTAATAATGTGATGATCGCCGCCGATAACCCGGAAGTGTTAGCCGCTTTATTGCGTCCAAATGCTGATTTGACGGCGTTTCTTTTAGAAAGCGGGTTAAGAGATGCCTTATCAGAATTCATTGAATCAACTGATGAGATCACGCTTGCAATGAAGCGGGGATTTGATGCGGTTGGGGTTGAAGCTTTTGAGAATCAAGGGCAACTAGATTTTTTGCAATCTATGACCGCAACCGCTATTTTTGAGGATATTATAGCCCCTGATTTTAAGCGCTCGATTCGATCCGCTTTAACGGGAATTGTTCAAGATATCCCCCGGGATATCGTCAAGAGTAATTTACAATCTCAGCTTGAACGATCAACGGGTCGGCAATTAACAGAAGTCAAAACCCAAATTTCAGAATATGGCCGATCAATAACAGCGACGGCGGCGGCGGCTGCCGATCTTGATTTATATTTGTATACCGGCCCCCGTGACGGTGAAACCCGCCCATTTTGCAGGGCTCTAATTAATCTTGTAGTTGATGAGTCACAAATGAGGAAATTAGACAACGGCCAAGGCCGACCGGTTAAGACCTCATGTGGTGGGTATAATTGCCGCCATAGTTGGTCACCGGTTACAGCCGGGTTTGTTGAAGCGGCTGATTTAAAACGGGCGAGTGATAGCGATATTTCAAAAGCAAACGGAAGGGCGAAACGATGAAAAAGGCGATTACAAACCAGGTATATCATTTTATATGGAACCCCCCGGCACCGTATGCCCCAACCCCATCAATTACCCTGAAGTTATCAGGTGGTAATTATACCGCTCTATTTACTCAAAGCCGATCGGATGCCACGGTCACCGCAATATCAAACGATAGACGTACTTTGACGCTAAATGTAGCGGTAGGTACAGCGCTTGAACGTGATGAGATTAAAGCATTTTTAAAAACTGAGGCTGATACTTATTATGCGGTCTCTGTTTCTCGATTAGGGGGCACAACAGCAATTCTGGCCGAGCCTTTGCCGCGTGAGATTGATCTCTCTTCAAATGCAACTTTAAATTTTGCTATGAGTTATATTGATATCCCCGCCGATAAATTAACAGTCAACGGGGCATATCCATACACAATCACATTCACTAATAATGTGGGTTCAATTCGCACAGAGACCGGAGTTTTAAAAGTCACCCCGAGACCGTTTAATACTGGATTGAGTCATGATCAATTAGTTGGCCAAATGGCAAACCTCGCCGACATGGTGCCGCGTCGTCAAAGCGATTTCACCCCACAAATTCGGGCGGCGCTTGACGAACTCGCGCTCATGATCCGTGATCACGTTGTCACCGATGGGGTAAGCGAAGACGAAGTTTTTAACCAACAGTCATTTTTAAGAGCTCATGTTTATTGTTCGGCGGCGATGATATTTGAGATGAATAATCAATTTGACGCGGCGGCGGCTATGCGTGAACGGTTTCTTGAATTATTAGAGGTTGCACTTAGGAGCGTTACACTTGATTTAAATAGTGATGGGGTGATTGATACCAATGAAGAAAACTTACGCCGGGCGGGGGGGTCATCGGCTGATTTTTCGGCCTCCTGGTCATCATTTGTAAAGTCATCAAATGATAGTCTATTCACACCGAGCCGGGGGCAACGTCATTAAATGCCTAGTCGTGTAAATCTCAAAATACCCCGGGTTTTGTGGAGTGCTAAGGATTCGGCGCGGTTGGCATCGGATACCGTCGCGTCGATTAAGCTTAGAACGTCGCGGGGATTAGATGCGAAGGGCGTTAAATTTGATGGATACTCAACAAAGTCAATTTATGTAGCAAAGCGGGGGGCGAGACTAAAGCCGAAAGGCGGCCGGCCGTCTAGGACAGGGCGAAGCATTTTTTATGCAGGCGGTTATCGTCAATACAAACATGAATCGAGATCACGCGGCGGGGGCGGGGATAGCGCCGAGGTTGATTTAATTCTCTCTGGTAATATGATGAATAATCTAGTTGTTAAATCAGCGACGCCGGACGGGTTCACAATTGGCCTAACTAAACAGGCTCAATATGGATATTTTGTAAATCAAAAGCGGCAATTCTTAGGATTAAGTCCGGCTGATGTTAATATATTAATTCAAGCGGTAGAAATCGAACTTAGAAAGCGGCTGTTATGAGTCAGGGCATTTTATCAGCGTTAAGTTTTCTTCAATCATCGATTGAAGCGATTACGCCCAAAAGTGATCAACATCATGGCTTTGTTTGTTTGGGCCGGGGTTCGGGGGCAGTACAACCGCTTGAAAATCGGCCTAATTCCAATCGGTTTTTTGAACTCTCAATTCGAGATTACCCCGCCGATGATGGGGCGGCGGGATTGAGCGGGCGGCGGCGCTCGGTGATTGAGTGTCGGGTGAGGTATGATATCCCTGATGATCTGCTATACAGACAACGCCAAATGTCAGAAGATTGTGAGAAAATCTTAACTACTTTAAAAGGGCCAAATTATGATTTGGCTTCAACCGGGATAGTGTCAATTATTCCTGAACAGCCAATTGTGGAGCCGCTTGATTTTGAAGAAAACGCTCACATGATGGTTTTGCCTTTTACTCTCTTATATTTAGAAAGCTAAAAAAATGACTGTAACTCATAGAACGTTATCAATTGCGAAAGAAACGACTTTTGCGTCCATATCAAGCGGGTTTCCTGATAATTCAGGGTTAAGCTATGTCTCAATCCCGTGTGAACGTGATCCAATTGTAATTGCAGGTGAACCGGTATCAAGTGAGCGCAATGACGCGCGGGACGGCAATTATAATCTACCCCCTGAGCCAGACACGATGTATCAAAGCGGTTCACGGGTACGATTAAGAAAAGGTCAAATTGTTGTCAGAGTTGATCTAACTACAATCGGCACAGCGGCGGCTAATTATAATACTAACTATTTGGGGTATTTATTAGGGGCGGGGTTGAAAACCCGATTACCAACAAACGCCTCTGATACAGTGGCCTCAATCTCAAATACAAATACATACGCGCCGACGGCGGCCCCGGCTGTTGATGATATTGGTACGCTACTTGGTGCCGAACTCGGCGGGCGGGCTGAGTATTCCTCAATTTCAGATAATGACAATGGAGCGGGTAGTGTAACAGTCACCCCGGCCTTCTCTGCCAATTTCACGGGTACGCCCACAATTCGGCATTTGCAAACCTGGTACATGCCGGGCCGAAATGATATTGGGACTACTGAACATAGTCTCAGCTTTAGAATTGACGGGGTTGATTTTAGAACTTATGCGTACGGGTGTGTATTAGAATCGCTTAATTTGTCGCTTGATAGCGGTCGGGTCATGGCTGAATTTACATATCAAGCGGCGATCATTCAGGATGATCACAGTAACGCATCAGGGCCAATTGAACCCGTCTATAATAGCGGGGCGGCTCAACTCTTCAGGGGGGCGTATGTGGTTGCGTCTAGTACCTCACCGACGTCATTATCAAATGCGGCGGCGGGTGATACGCTCGGGCGTACAAATTTAGAAGTTGAAGATTTCACTTTAACGCTCACAAATACTTTAACACCTCTCGGCCACTCTTCATCATTGGCGGGTATGTCAGGCCTTGAAGTGAGTGAAAGCGTGGTAGAATTAGGCTTGACCTTAAGCACAGTGAACACAGCGATAGCAGATGATTATTTTAATAGAACTGTACGCCAAATTATTGTAGGAACCGGTCCAATTGGTGATGGCCTCGGTTGTGCAATTATGTTGCCGGCGGCTATGCTTACTAATGACCCATCAGCTTATGATGTATCAGGGAATGATATTGTAAGACAGACTTTAACGTATCAGCAATCTCGATACGGCGGCGATGTGAGCGAAAGCAAAGCAGGAAATTCACCTTTTAGAATTGGCTTAGGAATTTAAAATATGGCGCTTTCATTCTTAACAAGCTCTGATCTTACTCTTGATGTCGTTGTGACGTGTGATTCCTCGGTTACTTGCAACGATGAACAGCGTGATAAATATTTAGAAACAGGGAATTTAAACGAGCTTGATAATGTAGGTGATGAGGCCTCACGATTTACGCTTAAAGCCCTTTCGCCTTCCGAGCGTGAACAAGCTGAAACGGCGGCCGGGGCGTTGACACGTTCCGAGCTCGGGCGGCTGTTGTGGAATCAAACGCCCGACAATGATATAGAGCGGGCGAATTGGCATCATCAGCTCTCAAATGATGAGAGATCAGCCCTGGCCGATTATCAAAATTATTTAAATCGGGTGTATCTCGAAATGATCCGGGTTTCTTTGCAATCGTTAAATGATGAACCTGTTGATGTTGATCAGTTGCAACTCATCAGGCCAGAGGCGGCAAGGTTGCAAACTATTACCGAATTAGTTTTACACGTTCAAAGAATTTCCCTGGTCGGTATTGAGGGAAAATGATGATTGCGGCCTCGGTTTGGTTAAATCATGCCGGTGGCCGCGCGTGGTCATGTGATCAATGCACAAACAATTCAACGCTGAGAAAACAGCGGGGCAATTGCGGCGGCGATTTTTTGGAGGGGTTGCCGCAATCTCAAAAAGATGGGGCGGGCGTGTGGGTGCCAGGGTATCGAATTGCCCCTGATTGTGATGAATCATTCTCAGAGATGAGGTTTAGATCTTGCCCGGTTGCCGGGTCAAATCGACTCGCCCCGATCATCAAAACGTATTATCAGCATGAACGCGGAATTGTAAAAATCAGTGATATCTACCCAAACCCATCATGTGCATTAATTGACGCGGTATATGAACTAGGTACAGTGATTAATACAGCTCAATATCGGGCACAAAAGCGGGCGATTGAAGAGGGGCAAACATGAGCAACTCAGTTGATATTGAGGTTAATTTAACCGGGGCCGAACAAGCGAGAAAGGGCATAACGGGAATAGGTGAAACGGCGGCAAATATGGCCGATAGGTTTGATAAAACCAATTCACATCTCGGGGAGGGGCTCGGTTCATTGGTCGGGAATGTAGATGAAGCCCGGGGCGCGTTTAAAGATTTGGGTTCATCAATTGGGGCCATGGGGAAAGGTGGAAAAATATCATTTATGGGATTACTTGGCCCCATCGGGGCAGTAGTCGCGGCGGGTTATGGGTTATATGAAACATTTATTAATATATCCGGGGCGGCTCAAAAAGCGGAGGAAGCACAGGAGGCATTTGGGGCGGCGGCGGCTGATTTGCAAAGCAAGCTCGAAGCTTTAGCTGAAAAAGGGGTGATCCCTACGGCCGAGGCTATGAAGCGATTTACTGAGCTTAATATTAAAGCGCAATTATCAAAAGAAGCGGTTGAAGTCGCTACTAAAAAAGTATCGGCGGCGATGGCGGCCGAAAAAGAAGCACAAGAACACCTAATTGATGTTACCCGCCGCCAGGGTGAGGCGGTGAGTAATTTATTAACCCCTCTCGGTGTATATGATACTCGGCAAGATGCCAGAGAGAAACGAGATAAAGCGAGGCTTAAACGAGAACACGCGGTAAATGAGTTAGCCCGTCAAAATATAAAGAGTCAAAAAGAACTGGCCGCCGCTGAAAAAGAATATCTTAAGCTTGAAGAATTGGCCCCGGAGCG
>VTLG01016753.1_pt1 | contig 18397 bp, 22 predicted proteins | sample 4694571 | NCBI WGS metagenome assembly VTLG01 (sample SAMN12604809, study PRJNA352737) | marine metagenome | biome: ENVO:00000447; feature: ENVO:00000209|ENVO:00000569|ENVO:01000036; material: ENVO:00002151; isolation source: viral sequences binned using virsorter ... | reverse complement strand
GGAAGTGGGTACGATGTCGCACGGCGTGTTTTATGAATGGCTGAAGGAGACTGCCGAACGGTGGAGTAAGTGGCAGTCGGTCCAGGAGATACGAGCGAACCAGTGGGCCGAAGAAGCTCTCGAGATTGTAGACTCAGCTGATGAGGACAATGTCCAGGTCGCCAGGCTTAGAGCTGATATGCGGAAGTGGCTGGCTGAGAAGTTCAACAGGAATCAATTCGGCAAGCCTGAGCTCGTAGCTGCGATTGGCATCCAGATCGGTGACGAGTTCCTGAGCTCGCTGAAAGAGGTCGAGGTGATGGCTAAGGAACGAGCCGAGAAGGCCAAGCTGGATGAGGTGAAGGTGGAAGCGGAAGAAGCTGAATACGAGTTGGTCGAGGACGAGTGAGTGCGGCCCGATGCCTGGCGTTGGCTGTGGTGCTCAGAGCCCTAAGAGATATGCAAAATCATGGAGCCAAGATAACTACCGCTCCGACTGCGAAAGAACATCTCGATGCGATTGTCTGGCTCGGCTCGTCCAGGGCAGCTGTGTGGTTCGAGGCGGCAGAGATTGACCAGCTCAATGTGCTGCGGGATAATGATTGGGTGACGTACACAGAGGCTGTGCTGAAGGACCAAGAGCTCAAGCTAGAGGTACGAGAGATGCTAGAGGATGTGGTGAAGGTGTTCGGGTATCTAAAGGCTAGAGATGATAAGGGTTTGTAGAGCCAACTCCCACCCGCCAACCCCGAACAATCGCGTGTGCCCGTGAACGGGCCTGTAAGTCGTTGTGCCGCAACGGTTTGTGGAACTGTACGACCAAACCAGTTCAGAACCGGTTCGGGCAAACTGGCTCAGTTTGGTTGGTGCCAGGTGCTCGAGGAGCTCATTCAGGCTCATGCATTAATATCCATGAATCATTGCCCAAATGGGTTCTAGGTTAACATAATACTTATTATAAGGCATCATAGAATCGCGTAAGTCGTTGTGTTGCAACACTATCACTTTTGGAGAGGTGATTATGCATAATATGTCATCGATTCAGCTCGGGATTTCATGCATAAAAAACCGGAGGCGAGCTCGATTTTTAGGCAAACCTAAGAAAAAAAAGACCCCCCAGTAAAGGCCACGACCCCGGGATATTGATTTGCTCGACACACACTATTTCCCAAAAAAATTCGGAGAAAAAAAATGACAACAAACGGATCGGAAGTTTTAGATGTAGCTGAGAAGTTGCGGGGGCGGGTAAAGTTTTATCATGTCGGTGACCCTCACCGGAATTTGTTAGTAAAGGCTGTAGCTGCTATCGAGAATTTATGGAATTCTCAGCCTACCGAGGTTCCGTTATCTCCTGAAACGGTTCAGGAATGGCTCCAGGACCAGGGCGTAAAGCTGACCAAAGCACAGCTCACAAAGTTGGGTTTAGACGGGTAGAGGTGTAGACACCTTTCAAGACACCCATCAAGACACCCATCAAGACACCTCGCATCGAGCGTTAAGCCTGTATTGGTGCGGTTATTTACATTCACAATCGATAGGTCTAGACACCCTTCTAGACACCTATCTAGACGGAGGTCAAGACAATAGTAACTAAGTAATCTTAAAGAACTAAATAAAAGAGGGAGAGTTGCATGGAGGAAGAGGATGGATGATCCACTGGGCGACATAACAGTAAGGCTCACGGTCGAAGACTACTTACGGGTTGGAGTGTTTGTGGGGCAGATTACTACACAGAAGCCCAACGAACGCCGCACGGAATTATCGCCAGATGATCGGCTGGCCTTTGAGATCGCTGGCAAGCTGGGGGAGGTGGTGTTCTCGCGCCACTTCGGGTGGCCTGTCGATTGGGTTGTGCGACCGGGCGGCGACGATTGGGATTTCGAGTTGGCAAACGGGCATACGGTGGACGTTAAGTCCGTACCCGTAGAGCAGAACATGGACTACGACTTTGGTGTCCCGATAGGCGAAGGTGAATCGCCAGCGACTTATTATGTGCAGGTGCTAATCTCCCCCAACCGCCAATACGGCGTCATCACGGGTGGCATCTCTCGTAAGCGGTTCCACGATATCGCTAGGAGAGAAGGTGACTGGAAGCACCGTGGTTCCGTGGAGCCCAATGTGGTGAATCGCTCCCAGTTGAGTCAGTGTTGGCCCGAGTGTTTCTACTCTTGAGGGGATAGGTATGGAAAACTTCGACAACATCCCATCCAAGGGCTTGAAGGTATTCGGGGCTGGCATAGCGTTAGGTCTGATGGTCGGTACTGTGCTCCAGCGGCTTACTCGAGAGAGCTCAGGCGTCTGGGACGAGGATAAGTTTGAGAGACAGAAGATCCGACACTTCAACAAACTCGAATCTCATGGCCGCGACCGCTATCGCACGGAGCTCATCCTGAACAAAACCGTTCACTGAAATTTGACGAGCTGGTAGTCTTTGTCGCATAGTTAGATAACGGGGAGCCCAGCATGAAGCTGACAACGAACAAACGTAATCGTATGCGTTCGAGCTCGTTCGCGTTGCCTGAGAAACGAGCGTATCCGATCAACGACAAGTCTCACGCCAGGAACGCACTGTCTCGACTGCATAACGCTACACCAGCCGAACAGAAGACGATCAAAAAAGCTATCGATAAACGCTATCCGGGACTGCGTAAGAAATGACTTCTGTCCTGGCATTCGTCCTTGGGTTGTTCACCGGCACTACGTTGGGTTTACTGGTCATGGCACTCTTGGTCGGAGCACATGACTGTGCCGAGATGAACTCTAAGCGATAATGAGCTGGTAATGCCGTATCGTATCAAGGACACCTCAGTCCAGGTCGAGCGGAAGAATGGATGGGAAACTGTAAAGGTCCATAAAAACCGGAGTGCTGCACTCGCCCATTTGAGAGCTCTACGCACAAATGTGCGCCACCAGCGTCCAAAGAAGAGGAAATAATGCATCGAGGTCAGCCACACTTCGACCCTACGCAGGAGCTGCCGAACGACAACTGGCAGGGCATCCCCTATAAGCTCCCGACAGAGGAGGAACAGTTACAGCCGGGACCGTATCAAGAGGGTTATGTCTTCCCTGACCGACAGCCAGGATTACTCGAATCACTTCCCGATACCGATGCTCCGTTTCGAGCCCGAGAAGAAGAGCCAGATGAGGACAGCCTTTGGCGTAAGCTCAGGAGATTGGTCGAGCCGCAAGGATTGGGTGAAACAGGAGCTCTCATAGGAGCTGGTTTTGTACCTGGTTTGGATATCGGTATCGACTCAATTGATCTGATAGCTGCTATCGAGGACAAAGACCTACCTAGAGCTCTGTGGGCTACTGCCGGCCTGGCGATTCCTGTCGCTTCCGGTTCGTCCCTGAAACAGCTCGTCGGATCGATAGAGTTCTTTAAGCGTAAAGCTAAGAACATCGAAGGCACTCGAGCTCCGCACCCAGATCAGCCGAATCCACAAGCTGGTGTATCCGGCAAGGTGCAGCCAACTGAGCTGAGTGAAAGGTTCGCTGAGAGCAAGGAAGCACAGAGGATTATCGACGAGCAAGTAGCGTCTGGCATCGAGACAGGTGGTCACAAGTGGTACGAAACCGGCGGTATGCTGGAGACAATGCCAGAAGGATCGCCTGGTATGACGTTCGATGAATTTCATCTCATGGGCGCGGCCCTATCGCCACAATCGGATGTTGCAAGCGAGGCTTTTATAACCTCAATCGTGAATTTTGCGAGACAAAACAACATACCCCTAGAAGAAGCTCGTCGGATTTATAGGGACGTATATCCACCTGAGCTTTTCGCTAATCCGAGATGGAATCTTGAAACCCAACCCAGGGCTTCGGAGTTCGCTGACCGGGGCTGGCTATTCCCACTGAAGGGAGGACAGCCACATTTTGGCACAGGGGGGCTTAAAACCCCCGCCTATTTCAGCGGAAGGGCGGGACAAGGATCACTTGATCCAAGGTTGACGGGAGGGATGGCACCGATAGATACGCATGAAGTCCAAGATATCCACTATATCATCAACCAGGTTCCAGAGCTCAGGGATGCAGCAATTCGTGCGAATTATGCTGGAAAGGTTCCTAGTGGGTTCGATCCGACACGCTATAGCCCGGATGATTTTTATGTGAATCCTAGTGGTGGCGGTGTGGATAATTTGTTCAAAAACGCGCCGAGTACGCAAAACCTCTCAGTACCCTACCGGAGAGCTGCAGAACGATTCAATCTACCTACGGTACAATCTGCTCAAGGAGCTAGGTGGGAAGGTGGCAGAAACCTCGGTATCTCTATCCCCCAGACGCCACAATCTACGTTACAAGGATTGATTGAGCGGTCGGTCAGAGAAGCGAATTGGCTCTCTAATCAAGGATACGGTAATATCGCAGACTTTGGCGTAACTGGCGGCTATGACGATACCGCTAAAGGGCTACTGCAATACTGGCAAGACATGAGAGAGGGGAGGCGGTTTCTCCCTGTCTCAAAGAAAGCCGCGCCCTGGATGCGCTGACGCTCGATGTCGCACAATCCATTAGCAGGATCATTGAGAATGAATGAGCTATACTGACCAGCTGATCTTGATGCGGGAAGATCCCGTATTGTTTGTGGAAGGCATCCTGAAAGCCGAGCCAGATCCCTGGCAAGCCGATGTGATGACGGCGGTAGCTGCTGGAGCTCGCGGTGTCAGCATCCGTTCAGGTCACGGTGTAGGTAAGACGAGTTGCCTGTCCTGGCTGGCTCTTTGGTGGATTTCCACACATTACCATGCGAAGGTGGTGATGACCGCACCAACCTCGGCCCAGCTGCAGGATGCGTTGCTGCCCGAAACAAAAGCATGGCTCAAACAAGCACCAGCCGGCTATCGAGATCTGTTCAACGTCAAAGCGGATCGCATCGAGCTTATCTCAGACCCTGAAAGAAACTTCATATCTGCGAAGACTTCGAGAGCTGAACAGCCAGATGCCCTACAGGGCGTTCACGCTGATAGTGTCTTATTGATATGCGATGAAGCCAGCGGAGTACCAGAACAAGTCTATGAAGCTGCCGGTGGATCTATGTCGGCTCATCGAGCGTCTATGGTTCTGGCGGGTAACCCGGTTAGGAGCTCAGGCTACTTCTACGACACATTCCACAAACTGAGTGAGCGTTGGAAGACGTTCCATGTATCCTGTGAAGATACTTCACGGGTGTCTGAAGACTATATCGAGGAGTGCCGGGTACGTTACGGTGAAGAAAGCAACGTCTATCGAGTGCGGGTGCTAGGCGAGTTTCCCCGAGGTGATGATGATACGGTAATCGCCCAGGAGCTCATCACCGAAGCGATCAGCCGGGACGTTGAGCCTACACAGTTCGGTCCTACGGTATGGGGCGTGGATGTTGCCAGATTCGGGTCCGATGCGTCAGCACTCTGTAAGCGAAAAGGGAATGCGATCACTGAGCCGATCCGGCTGTGGCGTAACCTGGACACCATGCAGCTGACCGGGGCCGTGAAAGCTGAATATGATTCGACTGATGAGAAACCGATGGAAATCTTTGTCGATTCCATCGGGTTAGGTGCCGGGGTGGTTGATCGGCTGCGTGAGCTGGGGCTACCGGCCTATGGGATTAATGTCGCTGAGAGTCCTGCGCTGGGCACCCAATACATGAACCTTCGCTCTGAGCTCTGGTATAAGGCGAAGGCTTGGCTGGAAGGTCGAGATGTACGACTTCCTCGAGATCCAACCTTGAAGGCCGAGCTCGCTACTGTGCGATATAGTTATACGTCGAGTGGACGAGTGAAGATCGAATCGAAGGGCGAGCTCAAGAAGCGGGGCGTGGCATCACCAGACTCAGCTGACGCATTCGTATTGACCTTTGCCAGTGACGCAGGAACCGCGATTGGCGGTCGGAGCTCGAGACACACAGGCAAGCTCAAGCGGAATTTGGCAGGAGTAATTTAGGGGGCTTATGCCGGTGGGATGTGGGATCTCACGGCTTGGCTTAAACGACCACAGGGAACCATCTTCCACTCTGCCCCGGAAGCCAGGTGCCCCTGAATGCTTCTGTTTTTGACAGAAATTGATTTAGAAGGGTATGTTATCAGTGGGGCAGGGGATTGGAGCACAGTCCTTGGCATACATAGACGAAGCCGAAACTGAGGCTGGTATAGGGATGACCGAAGAGGAGCTACAGAGCTCCGTTCGTTCGGCTATCCAAGACGCCATCGATTTTACCGATGACGAGATCAGCCCGATCCGCGCCGAATCCACTAAATACTACCGTGGCGAACCGTTCGGTAATGAGGTTCCTGGCCGCTCTCAGGTTGTGTCTCGGGATGTGAGGGACGCCGTTATGGCGGTCTTGCCCTCGATGATGCGCGTCTTTTTCGGATCTTCCAAGGCGGTCGAGTTCATTCCCCGGAACCCAAACGATGTGGCTATGGCAGAACAGGCCACAGATTATACGAATTACATCCTCCAGGCCGACAATGACGGCCTCGAAATTTTCTATAGCGTCTTCAAGGACGCCTTGATGAACCGTGGTGGTTTCGTCAAATGGTGGTGGGATGACTCAACAAGTATACATACACATACATTTGAAGGGCTGGACGAGGGATCACTAGGCTTGATACTCCAGGAAGAAGGGGTTGAAGCTGTGTCGGTGGTCGGCAAGCCAGCACCCGGTATCAGTGAAGAGCAAATGATGCAGCTCGAAGCTCAAGGTCAGCCGATTCCACAGATGTATGATGTTGAAATTAAGAGGAGCAAGAAACGGAACCGGGTTAAAATCGAAACGATGCCGCCAGAAGAGTTTTTCGTAGATGCGGCAGCTACTTCGCTGGACGATTGCCAGATTTGTGGACACCGGACAATGGCTACGGTGAGCTCGCTCGTCGCGTTGGGCTACGACCAAGAGATGCTCGAAGAGCATCTGACAGATGAAGTCGGATTTATCGATAGTGAAGAATATATCGCTAGGACTTCGTATCCAGACACTCGGAGCCCATTGTCGGCCTACGAACGTAGGCGCGTTCTGTACGTCGAAGCATGGACCTATATCGATTATGACGGGGACGGTATAGCCGAGCTCCGTAGAATCTGCACGATAGGCGATAACTATGAAGTGGTGAACAATGAATCGGCTACAAGTATTCCGTTCGCCGTGTTCAACGCAGACCCAGAGCCCCATGTGTTCTATGGCAGCGACTTGGCTGATCTGACCAAGGACATCCAGAGAATTAAGTCAGCTACGATTCGCGGTATGCTCGACAGTTTGGCGTTTAGCCTTTATCCACGCATGGGCGTGGTTGACGGGATGGTGGATCTAGACGATGTGATGAACGATGAGCCTGGCGCGATTATTCGACAGCGACAGCCTGGGATGGTTACTCCGTACACTGTGCCGTTCCTGGGTAAGGACGCTTTTCCGATGGTCGCCTACCTGGATCAGATGAAAGAATCACGCACCGGCCAGACGGCTGCATCACAAGGGCTTGACCCGGATGTGCTGCAATCGACTACCCGGGCAGCTGTCCAGGCGACAGTGAAAGGGGCCGAACAGCACCTCGAGCTCATGGCTCGACTGTTCGCGAACGGCTTCAAGCGTATGATGAAGGGAATCCTGGAATTGGTGATCACGCACCAGGACCGCGAGCGCGTTGTCCGGTTACGCGACACCTGGGTGCCTGTCGATCCCCGAGTGTGGGACGCGACGATGGACTGCGAAGCATCCGTAGGGTTAGGTAGTGGGCTGACAGACGAGAAACTTGCAGTGCTCGCTAATGTTGCAGGACAGCAAAAAGAGATTTTGGAGAAGCTCGGACCCAACAACCCGCTGGTCGGGTTGGGCCAGTTCAGGAATACACTAGCAAAGATGCTCGAGGTGGCAGGATTCAAGGACGCTAATCAGTTCTTCAAACCGATACCGCTCGACTACGAGCCGCCACCTCCACAGCAGCCACCTGAGCCGTCGATGGAAGACAAGATGCTTGAGGTGCAGATGGCTGACATCCAGAGCCGAGCTCAGATCGAAATGCAGAAGTTGCAGCTGGCCGCGATGAAGCAGCAGCAGCTGGACGAACGTGAATCGGCTAGGATCGCTGGGGACTTGGCGATCAGAGAGTTTCAAGCTGAAGAGAAATTCCAGAATGATGTTGATCTCGAGATTGTTAAGGCTAACCTGAAGGAAGGCTTATGAGCCTGACACCAGAGATGAAGGCTAGGCGAGCTCGGGAGATTCTGGAGGATGATGTCTTCCTGGAAGCGGTCGAGAACGCTAAAGCGAGCGTGATCGCTCAATGGTCTTTGACTGAATTGAATGAGACTACAACACGGGAAAGTTTATACCATCAATGCCGTGGCCTTGACGAAGTTTTGAGGCATTTGCGAACATTGATAAGCGATTGGGCTGTAGATCAAGAACGCAAGAAAAAGATAAGGACATAACGATATGAGTGAACTGGTGGCGACAGAAGTACCTGAACGCACCGGCCCACGCTCTATGGGTGAGATCCAAGACGAGCTCACCCAAGTGCTCACCGGATCTGATGAGCTACCGCAAGAGGATTCTTCTCAGGAAGAGCTACCCTCGAGCGATTCATTAGAGGCAGAGCAACAGCAGGATGTTGAGTTAGCCGATGACTCAGCGGTGGAAGAGCAAGACGCCGATGAACCGGAAGGCGAGCTATCTGAAAATGATCAGCCGATTTACACCATCAAGGTCGATGGTGAAGAGTCGCAAGTATCATTGAACGAACTCGTTAACGGATACCAGCGAGGCGCGACTTACACACAACGGCAACAGGAGCTCGCAACAGAACGGCAGACGTTGGATGAACGATTCCAGAATTTGCCAGCTCAAGAAGCGGCTCTGAGCCAGACGTTCGAGCAGTACCAGGGGGTACTGCAGCAACTTCGAGCCCAGATGGAAGCAGCTAATCAACCGGCTAACCTGGATTGGAATGCTCTAGAAAGAGAAGACCCTGTCCAGTGGCTGAAGCTCAAAGAATTAGAGCGGCAGAAGGCCGGCGAGATTCAGGCTGTGATCGCGGAACAGCAAAGGGTACACGCTATTCAGGAGCAAGAACGCCAACAGAAGCTCCAAGAGTATCTAGTTGTTCAGCGTGGACAGGTGCTCGAAAAAATTCCTGAGTGGTCGGATGGTGACGTTCAAGCCGAAGATCAGCGAAGGTTGATGGAGTACGGACAGACTGAGGGCTACTCCCAGGAGGAGCTCAGTAAGCTGTACGATTCTCGAGCGGTAGTAATACTGCGAAAGGCTATGCTCTACGATCAGCTGACTAACGGTGAGAAAATCACTGCGGCCAAATCGAAAATCGGTAGTGTCCAAGGTGGGAGTCGAGAGACTACGCGCCGGACACGCACCCGCAAGCAGAAGGCACAACGGCAGAAGCTCAGAGCGACCGGCAAGGTCGATGACGCTGCTCCGTTGCTTGCTGAGATGCTCGCGGAGTAACTATGGAGATGCTGAATTATGGCAGTTGTAACCAATACCTTTCTCACCTATGACGCTAAGGGCATAAGAGAAGATCTCAGCGATCTGATCGCGGATATTTCTCCGACACAGACGCCTTTCCAGAGCAACATAGGCACACGGGAGGCCGAGAATAGCTACTTCGAGTGGCAGACTGACAGCCTTAGTGCTGCTTCAGCTACACCCGTCGTAGAGGGCCAGGATCTGAGCTCATTTACGGCAGTTACGCCAACTGTGAGACTTGGAAACTACGCTCAAATCAATATGCGCGATTTTATTATATCGGGCACAGAACAGGTAGTACGGAAAGCTGGCCGTCAGTCCGAGGTGGGCTACCAGGCTGCTAAGGCAGCTAAAGAACTCAAGCGCGACATCGAGACAGCTTGCCTACTCAACGGAGTGGGTGCCAATGCTGGTGCGACCGCAACTGCTCGAGTAACTGCTGGGTTCCCAGGTTGGCTTAAAACCAACGTAGATGACAATGCTTCAACGAAGCCTAGCTACACAGGCTCGACTCCTACAGGTGCATCACAGGTCTGGAAGTCGTTCGGGACGCCGGTCGCATTTACAGAAACCATGCTCAAAACTGTAATGCAGTCGTGTTTTGAGTCGGGTGGCGAGCCTCGAATGCTAATGGTTTCCCCATACAACAAAACTGTTGTAAGCACCTTTAGTGGCATAGCGTCTAGCCGCTACAACGTGGATGGTGCAGAGCCGAGTGTGATCATCGGTGCTGCTGACATTTATGTTTCGGATTTTGGCAATTTAAGCGTAGTACCCAACCGCTTCTTCACTACGGTGGAGGATGAGGGTGCTGGGACGGCACATAACGATTGGGCCTTCCTCATCGATACTGACGAGGTGTCGATTGCCACGCTCAGACCATATCGCATCGAGGCGTTAGCCAAGTCTGGTGACGCTGATAAGCGTATGGCACTGTCAGAGTGGGGGCTTCAGGTCAACAACGAAGCGGCCCACGGTGTTGTTGCTGGCATCAAAGCCGTAGCATAATCCAAAACCCTTGAGGGGGTGGGGGCGTAAGCCCTTGCCCCCTCCAGCGGGAGTATCATGGCGACAAAAAAAGAACCATTGCTGTCGTATGATGAGGTTACCGGTAAAACGGAAATTTATCATTATGACGCTATAGAGAACCGCAGCATCATCGAAACGATGCAAGACATCGAGCCGATTCTGATCCGGAATCGGGCCGACTATAACAGCTTCGATGAAAATGCTCGCTGGGGTAGTCCGACACGGCAGTCCGAAGAGACGTTTCATCACGTTGCTCGCATTCCGGATGTGATCCTCGAGCAAATGCCAGCTGAGATGCGCCAGGGTTTTATATCTGGGAAGGGGCTGCACGGTAAGGCATTACTGCGTTGGCTGAATGATCCAGACAACCGAATGTTCCGGACGCGACCTGGTAGGCTCTGATGGCTAATATCGGAACCTATGCTCAACTGCAAACTGAAATCGCGAACTGGCTGGATCGTACTGATCTGACTTCGCAGATTCCTACGTTTATCGAGCTCGCAGAAGCGTCGTTCAATCGGACCATTCGCGCTCCGGACATGATCACAAAGAATGATAGCTACTCAATCAGTGGTCAGTACAACACGCTACCAAGTGACACTCTCGAGATCATTCGTATCGTTGTAGATGTACAGCCTGTGATCGTACTTGAGTATCTCACGCCACAGGATCTCTCAGAGCTCCGAGGTGAGCTGACCGGGACGGGGAAGCCCTACTATTTCACGTTGGTCGGGGGTTCGAGCAATCAGCTGGAAGTGCTGCGCTCTCCGGACCAGACGTATACGTCTTCGATTATTTATTATACCCGCATACCGGCTTTAACAGACTCGGCTACGACGAATTGGCTACTTACCGCCAATCCGGACATCTATTTGTTCGGAGCTCTAGTAGAAGCGGAGCCATATTTGAAAAATGATGAACGGATGCCGCTGTGGACCAACCGCTTAGACAAAGCTCTGACTACCCTCCGCTTGCAGGGCGAGCGTGAACTCCATAGCGGCTCATCACTTCGTATGCGAGCTCAAGTGCTAGGATAAATTACATGGCTAACCCGACTACAAATCTGAGCATGACAAAGCCCACCGTTGGTGGGTCAACGGATACCTGGGGCACAACGCTCAATGAAGAGGTTGTAGATGTAATCGATGCAGTATTCAGTATTAGTGGCACCGATGTCACTATGTCTGACATTAAGTTCAATAGTGTTGGGCTTCAGGAAACGGGTGCTGGAACCGATACGGTAAAGTTTCAAGCTCCAGCAGCAGTAACCCAGTACACGCTCACTATGCCAGGAGCGGTTGGTGCTTCAGGCCAAATCCTCAGAACCTCGGATGCTTCAGGAACGCTCGAATGGGTGACGGACGAAGAAGGTGACCTGAAATCTGTAGCTGATGCGACGAACGGAGGGCTCGATGTCACAAACGGCACCGGCCCGGACGTTACCCTGGCAGTCGATTTCAATGATCTAGCAGCTGCAGTTGTAGATGTGGCAGCAGATTCGATTGGAATCCTCGATGCGACTGATAACAATACCAAAAAAGAAACGATTGCTGACCTGGTGTCTGCGATGGGCGGCACCGGGCTAACCGGGGCGAGCGGCCAGCTCGGTGTAGACGCCTCACAGACCCAAGTCACTGCGGTTGGGACTTTGGTAACGGGGGTCTGGAATGCAGGAGCTCTGACCACTTCCGGCGATGTGACCTTGTCTGCGACGAATAAGGTCAATTTGAGTGCAACCACATACGCCCGTGAGAGCGCGACGAATGTGTTGATGCTCTCCACGGCCTCTACCGACAGATGGAAGGTCACCGCTGACGGTCATCTGCTCACAGAGGGCGACAACAATTACGACATTGGCGGCTCTGGGGCCAACAGACCTCGCAATGTCTATGTCGCTGGCACTATTACTGCCGGCGGCACGATTACGGGCGACCTGGTAGGTGATGTTACTGGCAACGTCAGCGGCACAGCTGCAACGGTGACGAGTGCAACACAGGCCGCGATTACAACTGCTGCCAACTTGGTAACTGTTGGAGCCTTGGACTCGGGTTCGATTACATCTGGATTTGGAACCATCAACACTGGATCGTCTGCGATAACTGGTGGTGCTGGCTCATTTACGACAATCAGCGGCAGCACAAGTCTGGCGTTAGCGACAGGTGCTACTGTAACTGGAATCGACAACGGATCTCTAGGATCTAGTGCCACACTGCTTGCCACCCAGGGTGCAATTAAGACATACGTCGATGCACAGGTAGGCACAGTAGACACGCTTGCAGAAGTGCTTGCGAACGGAAACACCACAGGCTCGACAAACATCATTGTGTCGGCCAGCCAGAAAATCACTACTGACACGATTGACGAGACTACGGCTGCGGCTGGAGTCACAATTGACTCAGTGCTGGTTAAGGACAATACAGTTACGGCTACCACATTTACTGGTGCTCTAACAGGCAATGTCACTGGAAATGCGAGCGGCACCTCGGCCACAGTCACGGGTGCAACCCAGGCCGCGATTACCAGCGCAGCCAATTTGGCTACAGTAGGTACTTTGGGTTCAGGTGCGATCTCAAGCGGATTCGGCAACATTGACGTTGGCAGTTCCAGCATCGATGGCGGGACAATCACCGCAGCTACGGCCCTAGCCGGCACTCTGTCCACAGCAGCCCAGACCAACATCACCAGTGTCGGAACGCTGGCCTCCCTAAATGTCACAAGCGATTTGAATGTTGATTCTGGCACTCTCTTTGTAGACGCATCAGAAGATACCGTCTGCATGGGAACGACCACAGCTAAAGCAAACCAAAAACTGCACGTTGTGGGGAACGAGGGTGAGGGCACAATCGCTGCACCCAATCAGTCAGTAGCCCTATTCCAGCGCAATGTTAATAGCGGAAACTCGTGCTACGTCACAATCGCAGCGGGTACAGCATCAGAAGCAGGACTCCTGTTTGCTGATAGCGATGCCTCTGAATCTGCTGGGGTGAAATACAACAACTCAACCGACAGCATGATTTTTAGAGTCAATGCTTCTAATGCGATGACCATCGACTCAGGCGGCGATGTTAGTATCGGGGCAGGTGACCTCGACCTTGCGGCCACCCAGAAGCTCTACCTAGATGGCGGTAACAATACCTACATCATTGAGCCTTCCGCTGATCGCATAGAATTGGTGGCTGGCAACAATACTGCGGCAAAGTTCGGGGTGGGTACAGCCAATTCGCTTGGTGGAGGCACGTCTGGATGGGCTGGCCTTAAGGTCGCCACGACTTTCACTAGCGATGGATCAGATTCGGTTGCACACGGGGCATATTTCAGTGGTGCCATCACTGGGGCCGCTGGAGATACCAGCTATATGTCTGGGACATTCTTCGACAATCAGATCATCACCCAGACTGCGACAGAAAGTATCGGATTGATATCGCAGGTTCGGATCGCTGAACCCAACATCACAGACAACCTAACTGGTGACATAACAACCGCTTGCTCGCTTTACGTTCATGCGGCCCCGACTGAAGGCGAGGACAACTACGCACTGTATGTGAAGGATGGTACGACTAGGCTGGACGGCGATCTTTCTATTGCCGCTACACAGAAGCTCTACCTCGACGGCGGTAGCAACACGTTCCTCTGGGAGTCAGGCACCGACACGATCTCGTTCGCCACGGGTGGCACGGATCGCTGGAAAATAGATGATGCTGGCAACCTCCGAAGCATAGCAGACGGTATCTACGATATCGGCGGGGATACGTCGGAGAGACCGCGTGGCGTCTACGCGAAGAACTTCCTCGGCCTCGGAGACAATGCCGCCGCCGCTGGAGAGATACGACTAAAGAAAGACTTCAAGATCGCGACCCGATCCAACGCCAACGATGCCGACAAAGTTGTCATATCCGAGAATGTCGTTACCGGAAACGACACGATGGATATCGGAGACAACACCAAGTGGTCAGCCATCCGGTTCCATGTTTCAACTGCCAATGTGATGGAGCTTACCTCTTCAGCTATTAACCTCAACAAAGCGGTCACCGCGAACAATGCGACGATCAAGCTGACGGGACTCCTCGATGCTGATCCCCAAGTAGCTGGTCAGCTTTGGAATGATTCTGGGACCGTGAAAATTTCGGCAGGGTGATACCATGACCTACGATTGGCAGTTCAGTGCGCTTGATTGCTACAAATCCCATGCGGGTCAGACCGATGTCGTATTCAATGTCGGCTGGAGGCTGAACGCGAGGGAGAGCGGTTACTCTGCAAGTGCTGGTGGATATCTGGATGTGACTTACACGGAAGGCGACCCCTTCGTCGCATTCGCAGATTTGACTGAGGCGATTGTCCAGGGCTGGTGCGAGGATGGCCTCGATGTGGCCGCGATTAAAACTGGCCTTCGCGCTAGGGTTAACGAAGCGAAGAATCCAACGACAGAGGTACTGGACCCTCCGTGGCAGAATGGAGAGTAGCGTGGAGATACAAGCATGACATACGAGTGGAGTTTTACAGATTTCAACTGCTATGTAGAGTATGAGTCAAAATCCAAGGTGGTCTATGTTGTCCATTGGCTTTATACGGCCAATGAAGGCGATGTCTCGTCCAGTGTCGTAGGAATGACATCTCTGACGTATACCGCTGGAGATCCGTTTATAGAGTTTGTTGATCTGACTGCAGAAGATGTACAAGGCTGGGTTGAAGCTGTCGAAGATATGGACGCACTAAAAGCGACAGTCCGAAGTAAAGTGCGCGAAATTCAGAACCCAACAATTGAAAAACTAGGACCGCCGTGGGCCAATGGAGCTTGATGGCATGGCTACTCTGATATCGTTGCTGGCTGCGCCTCTGGCGGCTGGGGCAGCGTATGGCGGGGTTAAGGCAGGATTGAATGGTGCCAAACAGACTTTGGCACAGATCGAGCGTATCGTAAACCGTTTAGACGAAAAGGTAGACCAGCATGGTGAAAGGATCAGCCGACTCGAAGTCGAAACTACAAACCTCAAATCCCGCGATTGAAGGGGCAGACATGACTACCACAACTTCTGGATCAACGAACGGTGAACTCATCATGGATGAGCGGATACCGCTTACTCTCGAACAGGCGATTAGCCTGAGAAGCCTGTTCCAGGCTAAGAAGGATCGGATCGAGGGCTTGCAGAACATAGATGCAAGTATCGAGCTCGCTTATCAGATGCTTGGCATCGAGGGCCGAGAAATCGTAGCCGGTGAGCTCGGTGATGAGAATCCACATCTGATGGTGAAAGCGGTCGAGCCGAACGGTGCGATATAATAATGCCAGCAGCCGAGTACGTCCCTCTCCAATTTGAGCCTGGCGTTTGGAAAAACGGTACGCTCTATCAAGCTCGAGGACGGTGGTATGACGCCGATCTCATGCGTTGGAGCGTGGGCGCACTTGGGCCTGTAGGCGGCTGGCGTACATGGGGTGACAATACGACAGCTGTTACCGGGGTAGCGCGTACAGCTCTGCCCTGGATGGACAATACTTTTAGGCGGTGGATAGCTGTAGGTACAGCTGCAAAACTTTATGTGTATGATTCGGCTGCTTCTTTAAGTGATATTACACCTACCGGATTTACAGCTGGTCGAACCGACGCTAATCCGAATGTAGGTTACGGAAACGCTACCTATGGGCAGTCAACCTACGGTAATCCGCGCCCAGATTTGGGTATCCCGGAGCCGGCCACTATTTGGTCATTCGACTTGTGGGGAGAAAACCTGGTAGGCTGTACGCCGGATGATGGTGATGTCTATATGTGGGATGCGAGCACGGCCACACCTGCGAGTACAATAGCTGCCAGGATAGCCAATTCACCTCAGTTCGCGATTGCTACGGCAGTAACCAGTGAACGTATCCAGATGGTGTTCGGCGGCACTCCTTCGGGGGGAGCTGAAGCTGACCGGGATCGCCGCCGGATATTTTGGTCTGACTCAGAAGACAATACCGATTGGACTGCGAGCTCCACTAACCAGGCCGGTGACCATATCCTCGACACTGAAGGCGACCTACTCGGAGCTGTGAAGGTCAGGGACAGGCTACTTATCTTCACTACGATAGACGCTCATCTGGCGACATATGTGGGGTTGCCCTACGTCTATTCGTTTGATCGTGTAGGTGACGCTTGTGGGCCTGTGTCTATCAATGCCGTAGCCGTAGCGGGGCCAACAGCTTATTGGATGGGTCGATCAGCTCAGGGCTTCTTCAAGTATGATGGCACTCTTCAGTCGATTCCATGTGACGTTGAGTCGTTCCTTCTGACGGGGATGAACGAGGCTCAGGCGTCGAAGGTTGTAGCCTGGCATAACACGTTGTTCAATGAAATTGTTTGGTTCTATCCGAGCTCGACTAGCGAAGTTGATGCTTATGTTGCTTATAACTATGTAGAAGAGCACTGGTCTACTGGGACGCTAGGAAGGACGGCTGTCACTAGCCGTGGCATCTTCCTGCAGCCGATCCTATTCGACTCAAGTGGTAACCCTTATGAGCATGAAGTTGGAAACACTTATAAGGACGTTGGAGATACTGCGAAGGTGCCGTATGTCGAATCTGGACCCATAGAGCTCGGTAATGGCGACAGGGTGCTATCGGCTACGTCGTTGATTCCAGACGTAACGTCGCTTGGGGACATCACCACTACGTTTTTTACGAGGCTGTACCCCAACGATTCTGACACTCAGCACGGGCCTTTCACGATGACTGATCCTACCAGTGTTCGCTTCACGGGACGCACCTGTCGCATGAGATGTACCAGTGATTCAAATGCTGCCTGGAATGTTGGAGTGCCCAGGCTCGAGCTCCAGCCAGGGGGTAGGCGATGAGCGTTTCAGCTCCATCTGGAGTAAGGCGTCTAACTTTGGCACCGGCCAGGGAAGAGTATGATCGCTTGAATCAAGTGTCTAATAACAGGGCACTCGAAGAAGCAGATCGCACAAATTTCAAGCACTTCCAGGACATAGACTTGGCGAATAATGAGCGGTTGATCTTGAAGAGTGCTAATGGCACTCGATACCAGGTAGTCGTTTCTGATGCCGGCGTTCTGTCAACGAGCTCGGTCTGATGAGATCAGTTGACCAGGAAGGTTTCGTAGAGGCATGGGAGCGTTGCAAGCCTTATATGGTTACTGCGTTGGAAAAATCTGGAAACCAATATGATGTAGATGATCTGCTCGAGCTCATAGAAGAGGACCGTGCGATTTTTTATCCCGTGGAAAATGGGGCAGCTGTGTTTCGGGTAGCCGTCTATCCGAAAAGACGAAGACTTCGGCTATGGCTGATCGGCGGCGAGGTAGGGGAGGGAGTCGCGAAGCTCGATGCGGTTATGCAAGCAGCAGATTTTCTAGCAGAGGAATACGGATGTGATGGCATAGAATGTACTGGGCGTAAAGTGTACAAACGGGTGCTCAAGCCTTTTGGATACGAAGAAAACGCCGTAGTGCTGACAAAGGAATTAGGAGGCTAAGATGTGCTTTGGTGGCGATGACGAGAATCTAGATCCTATGGCTAACATGAGGGTCACAAGTGTTGCGGGGAGAGATCCGGCAACAGAACGGCGGCAAATTCAGTTTTGGAACCAGGCACAAGAGTATGCCGGCACATCACCATTCCAGGCTCAGTATGGAGGACCAGACGCTGTTCCTGGCCTTAGCGATATGTCACAACGAGGGCAGCGATACCTGACCAACCAGATTCTAGGGCCAGGACAATACACTGCACAGAACCTCGGCTTCACAAATTACACGGCACCAGAAGAGGGCACACGCTACGGCCAACGCTGGCCGTCACCGGATTGGGCCTATAGCGCAGACAGAGAAACCGTACCAAGTAGTTATGGCGGTGGATATGGCGGTGGATATGGTGGTGGTGGTGGATATGGCAGCGGTAGCGGCGGTTGGCTCGAGGGCGATCCCGAAGCCCTGTTTAACATAGGAT